>MDTG01373897.1_pt1 | contig 24596 bp, 24 predicted proteins | sample 811421 | NCBI WGS metagenome assembly MDTG01 (sample SAMN05326645, study PRJNA326480) | marine metagenome | isolation source: seawater | place: Pacific Ocean: South East | collected 2011 | reverse complement strand
TCAAGAGGAAAGTCCGGGCTCCACTGGAAAAAAAACCAGGTAACTCCTGGCAAGTGAAAGCTTAGGGAAAGTGCAGCAGAAAATATACCGCCTTTTAGTAGGTAAGGGTGAAAAGGTGAGGTAAGAGCTTACCGCTTCATTGGTAACAAGGAAGGCATTGCAAACCCTTTTTGGAGCAAGGTCAAATAGGAATAACTTTCAGATCCAGCTGTGTTATTCGGGTAGACTGCTTGAAACAAATGGCAACATTTGTTCTAGATTAATGATCATCAATTTTCAAAATTACAGAACCCGGCTTATGCACCATCTATTTTAATATAAGGAAAATAAATGGAACATAATAAGAACATTTAAAATTTTTTATATACCCATTGACGCCCAAATAATCCCATGATAACCCATATAATATGGAATTGTTTGTTTCTAGATATATTAATAAAATTGATAAAAAAGGGAGAATTTCCTTTCCATCTAATTTTAGAAATATTTTACCAAAATCAAATAGAAATGAAATTATTTTATACAAATCTATTAAGACATTCTCAATAGAAGGTTGTAGTGTTGAAAGATTAAATGAGATTGCAAAAAGAATAAGCAATTTAGATTTTTTTTCAGAAGACTATGACGATTTTTCAACTTCTATATTTTCAGAAATTGTTAATACTAAAATAGATAAAGAAGGTAGATTCTTATTACCTGAACATCTTAAAGATTATGCAAAGATAGATACAGAAGCAGCTTTTTTTGGTCAAGGTCATTTTTTTCAAATTTGGGATCCAAGAGCTGGGATAAAACATATTGAAATATCAAGAAAAAGACTTTTAGAAGAAAAAAAATCTTTAAGAATGATGCTATCAAAACAAGAATAAAATGAAAAATTTACATAAACCTGTGATGTTAAATGAAATAAAATCATTTATTCCAAATAACTTAAAACTAAACGTTATTGATGCAACTTTTGGCGGAGGGGGTTATTCTAAAGCTATTCTAAAAAATTTCGAAGTTAATGAGATTTTAGCTATTGATCGTGACCCAATTTCACAAACATTTACCAATGATATAAAATCAAATCATCAAAATTTTACTCTTGTTAATGACAAATTTAGTAGATTAGGTGAAATTGTTAAAAAATCAAAACTAAAACAAAAAAAATTTGATATAATACTTTATGATCTTGGTACTAGCTCTAATCAATTAGATAATGCAGAAAGAGGTTTTTCTTTTAATAAAAGAGGACCACTTGATATGCGAATGGGATTAAGTAAACAAAATGCTTATGATATTATAAACAAGTATGAAGAAAAAAATTTAGCAAATATAATTTATGAATATGGAGATGAGAGATATTCAAGATTAATAGCTAAAGAGATCGTTAAAAATAGAAAAATAAAATTTATATCAAACACAACTGAACTCTCAGAAATTATCAAAAGATGTTTACCAAAAAAAAACTTTATAAAAAAAAATATACATCCAGCAACTAAGACGTTTCAAGCACTCAGAATTTACGTAAATGATGAATTAAATGAACTTAAGAAAAGCTTAGACCAAACAATTGATTTACTTAATTCAGATGGATTAATTTTAGTAGTTTCTTTCCAAAGTCTAGAAGATAGAATTGTGAAAGATTTTTTTAACCACAACAGTGGTAAAAGGTGGCGTTCCTCCCGCCATTACCCGGAGTTACCTGACAAATTGGTTACTCAACTTAAAATAATCACCAAAAAACCATTAGTGCCATTAGCTTCTGAGATAATAAAAAATCCCAGATCTAGATCAGCAAAACTCCGGGTAGCACAAAAACTTTAATCATGAAATATACAAAATCAATTGTTGCATTTTTATTTTTAAATTTAGTATTAGTTTTTTTAATGATTTTTATTGCAAATAAAACTAGAGAAATTGAAAAAAACAACAATAATCTTAAGTATGAAATATCTAAAATTACTGAAAATATTAAAATTAATAAAATTGAGTTGCTAACTCATCAGAACAGTTCATATTTAAAAAAACTTTACCATCTTTATTTTTTTAAGCCTGAAAATAAAAATATACCTAAAATAGTATCAATTAAAAAATTATCTGAAGAATATAATCAATTACAATTAGTAAAAACAAAAAACTAAGAATGGTAAAGAGGTTTAAGTTATTTGATAGTGATTCACTTAAATTACTTCATAGAAGAGTTTTTTTTTCTATCACAATATTTACATTTGTATACTTAATCTCTGTTTATAGAATCTCTTCAATTATACTTTTTCCTGAGCTTATTGAGGAAAAAAAAACTTTGTATGAGCATAAATTAAGAGGAGATATTTATGATAGAAATGGTAATATCCTAGCCACATCAATTAAAAGTAGATCAATATCATTAAATCCAACAAAAATTAAAGATAAAAAAACCCTATCTATAAAATTAGCATCAATCTTAAATCTAGATCCTAAAAAACTAGAAAAAAAAATATCTTCTAAAAATAAGTTTGTATGGATAAAAAGAAATATAACTCCTAAGGAATATCAAGAGATTATAAATTTAGGAGAAATTAATATTAAGAGTCATAATGAGTTCAAAAGAATATATCCATACAAAAATGTTTCATCTCATGTTGTTGGTCATGTAAATATTGATCAAAAGGGTCAGGCAGGTATTGAAAGGTATTTTGAAAATGAGCTTTCTAATTCTAAGGAAATATCAATTAGTTTAGATATCTATTTGCAACAAATTGTTAGAGAGCGCTTAAATGAAGCTATAAAATTTTATCGAGCAGATTCAGGATTAGCAGTTGTAATGGAAATTGAAACTGGCCAAATCCTGTCATCTGTTAGTTTGCCAGATTACAATCCTCAAAAAAATCTATCATTTAATGAAAATAACTTAATAAACAGGGTATTCCAGTCTAATTTTGAAATGGGATCAACATTTAAACCAATAACTGCGACTATGGGCTTTGATCTAGGTATTATTAAACCATCTATGACATTTGACGTTACTAAAAAATATTTAAACATCGGAGATTATCATAATTTTAAAGGTAATGGAATTTATGATGTTGAAAAAATAATTGTAGAGTCATCAAATATTGGCACAGCAAAAATTGCTACGCTTATCGGCAAAGAAAACCAAAAAAAGTTTTTTAAAAAAATAGGATTTAATGATCGAATTAATTTTGAAAATAAAGAGTCTGCAATGCCATTAGGTAATAAAAATAACTGGGGTAAACTTGAAACAGCAACTATTGGTTTTGGTCATGGTTTTTCCATTACACCTCTTCATTTGGTAAAAGCATACGCAACTTTGTCAAATGGCGGCATTGAAGTGTTTCCAACACTGCAAGTAAACAAAAAAATAATAAATAAATCTATATTACAAAATAAAAAATCCTCTGAATTTTTTTTAAATTTACTTAATTCAGTAGTAATTAAAACAGAATACACAGGTCCTAGAGTTAAAGTAAAAGGCTATCAAGTTGGAGGTAAAACTGGAACTTCAGATTTAGTAAATCCAAAGGGAGGTTATTATAAAAACAGAAACTTGACATCTTTCATTGGTGTGTTTCCAATCAAAAAACCAAAATATATCATTTATACAGCCATTGAATATCCAAAAAAAGAAGAGAATACAAATCAAAAAATGACTGGGGGAAGAGTGAATGCACCCTTAGTTAAAAATATTATAATAGACATAATTAATCTTTTTAATATTCCAAAATCTAATAATGAACTTCTTAAAGCAGACATGATTTTTATATATAGAGAGCTTAATGCTCTTATCTAATTTATACAAATCTATAAATATTAAAAAAACTTATAATTTTAAAAATAATAATGTTTTCAAATCAATTACTTCAAATTCCAAATTTACCAATAAAAATACAATTTTTGTTTATGATTTTAATTCTAAAGTAAAAACTAAGTATATAAAAGAAGCAATTCAAAACAAAGTTCCAGCTATAATAACAAATAAATATATTAAAATTACTACTGTCCCTCAATTTATTGTGTCAAATATAAATTTAGAGATAGAGGAATTATTGAAACAAATCTACAAGAACCTTCCAAATAAAACTATAGCTATCACTGGAACAAACGGAAAAACATCTGTAGTTTGGTATATTTCTAAAATCTTGACTTTATTAAACTATAATAATTCATCACTTGGAACAATTGGATATTTTGAAAACAATATTAAGAAATATGAAGTAAACCTAACCACACCTGCATATGAAGAAATATATAAATACGGATCATTAAATAAAAAAAAAGATAATATTTTTATTTTTGAAGCATCCAGTCATGCTCTAGATCAAAATAGATTAAGAAATTATCCAGTAGATATAGCTGCAATTACAAATATTTCTGATGACCACTTAGATTATCATAAAAATATGTTAAATTATAAAAAAGCAAAATATAAATTATTTACAAAATATCTTTTAAAACAAGGTTCAGCAGTAATAAATTCTAGAATAAAAAATATAACAGAACTTAAAAATAAATTATTAAAAAATAAAATCAAATTAATGTTATTTGGTAATAATTATGTATCTTTGAAAGAAAAGGAAGGAAAAATTATATTAAAAATTAATAAAAAAAACTATAAATTAAACAAATTAAAATTAAAAACTGATATTGAGTATGAAAATCTAGAGTGTGCTATAGCTATTATTTTAGAATTAAATATAAAAATAAAAAAAATTATCCCTATAATATCTAAAATCACTAATCCTCCTGGTCGTTTACAAAAGTTGAACTTTGATAAAAAAAAATCTGTTATAATTATAGATTATGCTCATACACCAGATGCATTAAAGAAAACTTTAATAGCACTTAAAAGAAAATCAAAAAAACCTGTTTTAGTATTTGGATGTGGTGGAGAAAGAGATAAAAATAAAAGAGAAAAAATGGGGCAAATTGCAAAAAAATATGCAAGTAGGGTATATATTACTGATGATAATCCCAGGAATGAGAATCCTTATAAAATCAGAAGAAGTATTCTTAAACATTGTCCTGACGCAGTAGAAATTTCTAGTAGAAAAAAAGCAATTAAAAAAGCTCTAAATGAATTAAAAATAGAAGAAATATTATTAATAGCTGGCAAAGGTCATGAAAAATTTCAAATTATTAAAAATAAAAAAATTAAATTTGATGATTATGAAATTGCTAAAAATATTATTAAACAATGAATATAAGATCAAAATTTGAAAAATACGTAATTTTAAAAAAAAATAAAATTAAAATTTCGAATAAAGATATTAAGAAAGGTGATATATTTTTAGCCTTAAAAGGAAAAAATATACATGGAAGTAAATTTATACAATCGTCTATCAAAAAAGGTGCTAAATTTTGTGTAACTGATAACGTTAAATTTGCTAATAATAAAAAAGTTGTATTTATAGAAAATATAATTCATTATTTAATTAGTTTAGCTAAAATTAAAAGAAAATTATACAATGGAAAGGTAATAGGTATTACTGGAAGTGCTGGAAAGACAACACTAAAAGAGACCTTAGCTTTTTTTTTAAATAAAAACTATACAATTTCATATTCTCAAAAAAGTTACAATAACGAACTAGGTGTATTAATTTCATTGTTAAATTTAGATTTAAAATCGTCATATTCAATTTTTGAAATAGGAACTAACAATTTTGGAGAAATAAGTCATCTTACCAAAATAGTTAAGCCTTCTGAAATATTTATTACAAATATACAATCAACACACCTTGAAAATTTTAGAACAAAAAATAACATTGCTAAAGAAAAATCTGATATTTTTAAAATTAATTATAATAATCAAAAAAGAAAACTATATATAAATCCTGTTAATAAATCAGAAAAATTAATATATAGCAAAGCTAAGAAAGAAAAACATTTAAAGATTATTTGTGTAAATGATGATTTAAAAAATTTTTCTATAAAAAAAATAGTAAAGAAAAGTACTTGCTACGAAGTTACTCTTAAAATTAGTAAAAAAGTAATTTGTCTTAAATTTAAATTTTTTACGATGTTCAGATTAATAAATTTATTATTTTGTTATGCTTTTTTTTCAGAAAATGCTTTAAAAACCGAAACAATAACAAAATATCACAAATATCTAAAACCAGTAGAGGGTAGGGGGCTTACCCACCAAGTTCTATTTAATAATAACAAAATTAACATAATTGATGAATCTTATAATGCAAATCCTGACACGATGTACCAAAGTTGTGAATACTTTAACAATCTTCCAAAAGACAATAATAAAAAAATATTAATATTAGGCAATATGAATGAATTGGGAGAAGATAGTGATAAAATACATCTTAAATTACTTAAGCATATCGATAAACTAAGTTTTAAGACAATTATTTTATGTGGCGAATTCATGCTAAGATCTATAAAAAAATTAAATAATCCGCGAAATGAATATTTTTATTTGGAAGACAAAAATAAAATTATGAATTTTTTAAAGAAAAAAGTTCATAATAATGACACTATTTTGATTAAATGTTCAAACGATACAGCAGTAAATAAATTCACTAAAGAATTATTAAAAAAAGGTAATATAGTTTGATAAAATATTTAGCATTCGAATACCAATCAATATTTAGTTTTCTAAATATATTTAGTTATATAACTTTTAGAACGGGAGCTGCCATTCTCACAGGATTATTTTTCTCACTTATATTTGGCAACTATATAATAAATAAGTTATCTACCATTCAGCCATCTGGTCAACCAATAAGAGAAGATGGACCAGAAACACATATAATAGTTAAAAAAGGAACGCCGACGATGGGTGGATTACTGATAATATTAAGTGTTTTAGTTTCTACAATATTATGGTCAGACTTAAATAATAACTTCATTTGGATTTCAATATTTACAATACTAGTGTTTGGATTAATTGGGTTTATTGATGATTATAAAAAAATAAAAACTAATTCTAGTTCTGGAGTCTCTTCCAAATTAAGAATTATTTTTCAAATAATATTTAGCTTATTAATTACATATTTAATTATTCGTAATTTGAATTCAAATATAAGCAATTCGTTGACATTTCCCTTTTTTAAAAATTTAATTATTGATTTTGGTATATTTTATTTTTTAATATCAATATTTATAATCATTGGGTCTGCAAATGCAGTAAATCTAACTGATGGATTAGATGGACTTGCAATCGTTCCTGTAATGATTGTAGCGATGTCTTTTTCTTTTGTAACTTACATTTCAGGTAATATAGTTTTTTCAAATTATTTACTTATTCAATATATTCCTGGAACCGGTGAGTTAGCAGTTTTTTGTGGGTCTCTTATAGGGGCTGCTCTTGGATTTCTTTGGTTTAATGCACCACCAGCTAAAGTTTTTATGGGTGACACAGGTTCATTAGCACTTGGAGGATCAATAGGAGCAATAGCAATAATGTGTAAGCACGAAATATTACTAGCAATTATTGGAGGATTATTTGTATTAGAAACATTTTCTGTCATCATACAGGTATTAATTTTTAAAATAACCGGAAAAAGAGTTTTTTTAATGGCACCTTTACATCATCACTTTGAAAAAAAAGGTTGGGCAGAATCTACAATTGTAATTCGTTTTTGGATAATAACAATAGTACTTGCTCTAATTGGACTGGCAACTTTAAGAATAAGATAGAATGTTTTTAGTCTATGGATTGCAAAAAACAGGTATTTCTATAATAAAATTACTCCAAAAAAAAAACCAAAAGTTTAAAATATGGGATGATAATGAAAAAACAAGAAATTATTTAAAAAATAAATTTAATCAAAAAATTTTTTTTAATCCAAAAACTGATAAATTGAATAGTTTTAAAAAAATATATATTTCTTCCGGTATATCAATTAGACAAAAAAAATTTAATACAAATAATATATTATCAAAGCTAAATAGAGATTTAAATTTATATGTTTCTAATTTAGGAAATACGAATGTTATTGCTGTAACAGGAACTAATGGAAAATCAACAACTACAAAAATAATTGGTGATATTTTAGAAAAAAATAATATCAAAACATTTATAGGTGGAAATATTGGAAAACCATTGTGTAATGCATTGATCACAAATAACAAATTTAATTTTCATGTTATTGAATTAAGCTCTTTTCAATTAGAAACTATTGAAAATTTAGACGTAAAAATATCAATAATCACCAATTTAGCAAATGATCACCTTGATAGATATAAAGATATAAATGATTATATTAATCAGAAAAAAAAAATACTTACCAAAACAGGTATCAATTTAATTTCTTTAGATGATAAGTATTCACGAAAAATTTTTAAACAAAAAAAAATTAAGAATAAGATTAGTTTTTCAATTTATGATAAGTCAGCAAATATTTATATGAGTAAAAATTATATCTTGGATAATTATTTTAAGAAAAATAGAAAAGTATTTATTAAAAATATTTCAAAAGACCTTGAGGGAGATTTTAATAATCAAAATATAGTCATATCATATATATGTCATAAATTATTAAAATTATCTGATCAAAAATTTTTAAGTGTTATTAAAAATTATGTAGGATTACCATTTAGATCAAACATAATTTTTAAAAGTAAAAAATTAAAAATTATTAATAATAGTAAATCAACCAATATAAATTCAACAATTAATTCAATAAAAAATTACAATAATATTTATTTAATCCTTGGAGGAATAGCTAAAGAAAAAAACTTTGAAATAATTTCAAAATACAAACCAAAAATAAAATATGTTTATGTTTATGGAGAATCAGCTAATTATATTGAAAAAAAATTAAATAAATTTTTGAGTATAAAAAGATTTGATAATCTTAAAATTTTAATTTCACAAATATTCAAGGACATTCAAGCTGATGAGCTTAGCTCAAATATATTATTTGCTCCAGCGTGTACTTCATATGATCAATATGAAAATTTTGAACAAAGAGGTAGAGATTTTAATAAATTAATAAATCAACAGCTTAAAAAATATGAAATATATTTATAATTGGTGGACAACAGTTGATAGAATAAACTTTTTACTAATACTGTCATTGGGAGTTACAGGACTTATTCTTTCATTTTCAGTAGATGAATTTTTTTCATTAAATAGACATTCTATATTTTTTATTTTTTCATTATTTATATTATTTTTTTTATCAAATTTAGATAACAAAAACATAAGAAGGATATCATTATTTATTTTTATATTTTTAATTTTTTTGATGATTTTAATAATTTTTTTAGACTATGAAGTTAAGGGAGCAAAAAGATGGATCCAATTTTTTGATTTTACTCTTCAACCATCAGAAATTATTAAACCAGTATTTGTTATATTAACTGCATGGTGCATAAGTAAATCAATAGAAGAAAAAAAATTTTATCTTCCTGTACTTTTCATCTTCTTTTTTATACTTCTTCTTTTAATTCTAATTCAACCAGATTTAGGTATGACAGTATTAATAGCTTCTACTTTTTTTTGTCAGTTATTTATAGCTGGATTATCAATATTTTTAGTAGTTATCGCATTAATCTTTATTCTATTGATATCATTATTTTCATATTTTATCTTTGATCATGTTCAATCAAGAATAAATTCATTTCTTGGCGGTTTGGGCGGATCTGATACATATCAAATAGATCTAAGCCTTAAAGCTTTTAAAAATGGAGGATTACTTGGAAAGGGGCCCGGACAAGGAATATTAAAAGAAAAAATTCCTGATGCTAATACTGATTTTATTTTTGCTGTTGCTGGTGAAGAATTAGGTTTAATTTTTTGTTTAATAATTATTTTTATCATTTTGGCTATTATTATTAGAACATTATTAAATGTACTTAAGGTAGAAGACCCATATAAAATAATATCAATTAGTGGTTTAATATGCTCTTTTGGCTTGCAGTGTTTAATAAATATTTTTAGTTCTCTTGGATTAATCCCTACTAAAGGCATGACACTTCCATTTGTAAGTTATGGAGGTTCATCAATGATATCCATTGCAATACTTTTTGGATTTTTGTTATCATTAACTAACAAAAAAAATGAAATTCTATGACAAAAAAAATATTATTAATTACTGGAGGCACTGGAGGACATGTTATTCCCGCTCAAAATTTAGCTAACTTCCTAATTAACAAAAAAATTAATTGCAGTCTTATGATTGATAAAAGGGGATCAAAATATATAAATAGTTTTGAAGGTAAAATTAATATTATTAATAGTTCAAATTTAAATGGGAATTTATTAAACAAGCTTTTAGGAATAATCCATCTTTTTCTAGGTTTTATCAAATCTTTTTTTATAATTATATTATTAAAACCCGACATAGTAATTTCTTTTGGAAGTTATGCTTCATTTTTTCCAATGCTAAGTTGTGTTCTTTTAAAACCATTTTATAATATTGCTATTTTTATACATGAGCAAAATTCTATATTAGGAAAAACAAATAAATTTTTTATACATTTTACAAATAAAATTTTTTTAAACTTTGATATTTTATCAAAAATCAATAAAAAATTTCAAAATAAAACTTATGTTGTTGGATCACCAGAAAATAACTTAAAATATAATAACTCGATTAAGAATAAATATATCGATAAAAATTTTACCATTTTTATTTTTGGTGGAAGTCAGGGTTCCGAATATGTATCAAATTTTTCTTTAAATCTTATTAAGATCATTGATAATGAAAGTAGAATTAATACAAAATTTATTATGCAGTGTCCAAAAAATATGATCGATAAAATAAAACAAAATACAAAAAATATAAAATCTCAAATTATAATAAAAGATTTTTTCCATAATATCGATGAAATTCTATCAAATTCATCAATCGTAATTTCTAGAGCTGGGGCAGGTTCTATTACAGATTTAATTAAACATGAAATTCCTTCAATTTTAATACCATTACCAACTTCAAAAGATAATCATCAATTTTATAATGCTACAATTATGGCAAAATATGAATTAGCTATCATTATTGATCAAAAAAGAAATGAAACCAATAAGGCAAAAAATTATATTTATGAAATTTATAATAATGCTAGAAATGTAAAAATATATGAAAATTTTAATAAGATTAAAATTAAAAATACAAATGCTTTAATTTATAAATTAATTTCAAATGAAAAATAAAATTAAAATACATTTTATTGGAATTTCAGGAATAGGCATGTCTGGTATTGCTGAACTAATGCAAGATAAAGGTTACCAAATTCAAGGAAGTGATAAAATCCTAAATGACAATACTAAAAGATTGAAAGAAAAAGGCATTAAATTCTTTTTAGGTCATAATAAAAAAAATATTAATAAAGTTGATGCCGTTGTTTTTTCATCAGCAATAAAAATGAATAATCCAGAAATAGAAGCTGCATTATCAAAAAAAATTCCTCTACTATCAAGAGCAGATATGCTTGGTGAATTAATGAAAAATAAAAAATCTATTGCAATTGCTGGATCTCATGGAAAGACTACTACAACTAGTTTAATTGGCAACATATTAAGCCAAGCTAATTTAGATCCAACCATTATAAATGGTGGTATTATTAACTCTCTATCTAAAAATAATAGGTATGGTAGAGGTGAATGGATGGTTGTAGAGGCAGATGAAAGTGATGGATCTTTTTTAAAATTACCTCATCAAATATCAATAATTACCAATCTAGATATTGAACATCTTGATTACTATAAAACTAAACAAAATTTAATGGATTCATTCGAAAACTTTATAAACATGCTCCCATTTTATGGAACATCTATAATTTGTTTAGATAATAAAAATTTAAAGTTATTAGTAAAAAAAATTAAAACAAGGAATATAATAACATATTCAATTCGAAATAAAAATGCTGATGTATTTATTTATGATATAAAAAGGTATGAAAACAAAACATCATTTAAATTAAATATAAAAAAGAATAAAATTAAAAACTTAAATAAATTTAATTTCACAATAAAAGCAATAGGCGATCATAATACTCTAAATGCTGCAGCCAGTATTATTGCATCAAAATTAGTTGGAGTTAAGAATACATCTATTAACAATTCACTAAAGAAATATATAGGTGTCAAAAGAAGATTTACGCTTTTAGGAAAAAAAAATAAATCATATGTGTATGATGATTATGCACACCACCCAACGGAAATACTTGCTACTTTGAATGCTGCAAAAAATCTAAATAAAAAAATTGTTGTGGTTTTTCAACCTCATCGATTTTCAAGAACAAAAATTCTTATGAATGATTTTGTAAAAGTTTTATCAAAAATTAATTACTTAATAATATTAGATACTTACTCGGCGGGTGAAAAAGAAGTTAAAGGAGCTACTTCAAAAGATATTTATAAAAAACTGCTAAAGATTAATGAAAAAATAATTTATTTAAGGAATTTAAATTTTTTAAATAAAAATCTAATAAAGCATACCAAGGAAGACAAGGTGATTATTTTCATGGGCGCAGGATCAATAACTAATATAGCAAGAGATTTTTTTATCAAATAATGAAAAATAATTTAGTTAACATTGCTGATAAATTGAAAAGTAAAATTTTTTCTAATTTCAATATAGGAAAACTTACGTGGTTTGGTACTGGAGGTAATGCAAAAATATATACTATAGTTGAAAATAGCGAAGAGCTAGAAATAATTCTTAACGAAATATGTAATGATAAATACTATATTATGGGATCAGGATCCAATTTGTTGGTTAGGGACAAAGGTTATGATGGAGTAATTTTAAAATTAGGAAAAGGTTTTAATAACATTAACATATTTGAAGATAAGTTAGAAGTTGGTGCAAGTGTAACAGATATGAATTTATCTAGATTTGCTTTTAAAAATAATATTGAAGGTTTTGAATTTTATAGTGGCATACCTGGTTCTGTTGGAGGAGCAATCAAAATGAATGCGGGTTGTTTTGGATCTGAAACAAAAGATCAAATACATAGCATTGAAGTATATAACAATAATTCTCAAAAAAATCTTATAAAGAAAGATAATATAAATTTAAATTATAGGTCATCGGATATTGAAAATGATCAAATTATATCAAAAGCAATTTTTAATTATAAACTTGGCAATAAAGAAGAAATTAGAAATAAAATGAATAAAATTAAAGAAAAAAGATTATTAACACAACCCATTAAAAATAAAACATCTGGAAGTACTTTTAAAAATCCTACGAATTTTCATGCTGCTAAATTAATTGAAGATGCAGGATGTAAAGGTATGACTTTTGGAAATGCATACGTTAGTGAAAAGCATGCAAATTTTTTAATTAATAATGGAAAAGCTACAGCTAACGATCTTGAAAATTTAGGGAAAAAAGTAATTGATAAAGTCTATGGCAAATACAATATTAAATTAAATTGGGAGGTAAAAATTATTGGTGAGTATTAAGAATATTTTAATATTAGAAGGTGGTTATAATGAAGAGCATGAGGTATCTTTGAAAACCTCTAAAGAAATTCAAAAAATATTAGATAAAATTAAAATCAAATACAAAACTCTTAGAGTAAATCCAAAAAATTTTGAAAAAAAAATAAAGAAATATAATAATTTTATTTGTTTTAATGCTTTACATGGACCATTTGGAGAAGATGGGAGCATCCAATATATTTTAAAAAAAAATAATATTAGGTTTACTCACTCGGGTTTTACGTCATCAAAAAATTGTTTTAATAAATTTAAATCTAAGGAAATAATCTCACAAAATGGTGTTCTTACACCTAAATATACACTTATTAAAAAAAATGATTTAAATTTAAATAAATTATTATCTATTAAAAAAAATTTTAATAAGTTTGTAATTAAGCCTTCAAAAAGTGGATCAAGTTTTGGTATAAAAATTATCAAGACTAAGGGTGATTTTATACATTTAATAAATCATCTTAAAAAGTTTAAAAATAAATTAAAATTACACAATGAATTTTTGATAGAAGAATTTATTTCTGGTAAAGAGTTAACAGTATCAACTGTTAATTTTTCAAATAAAATCGAAGCGTTAGGAGTTACAGAAATAAAATCAAAAAATAAGTTTTTTGACTATCAGGCTAAATATTCAAAAGGATATGCAAAACATATACTACCAGCAAAAATAAGTAAAAAAAATTATAATAAGTGTTTAAATTTAGCAAAAAAATGTCATCAAATTTTAAGTTGCAGATCTATAACTCGAACAGATTTTATTTTAAATATAAAAAAAAATAAAATATATTTTTTAGAAACTAATACACAACCAGGACTTACATCGGTTTCTTTAGTACCTGAACAAGCTAAATACAAAAATATTACATTTGAAAACATTGTACTCGGAATATTAAATAATATTAATTAAAATGAGTAAAAATTTAAATAGAAGAAAATTATTTTTTTTTAATATAAAAGTATTTAATTATTTAATAATTATAATATTTTTGATAATAGTAGCTGTTTATTTTTATTTGAATAAAACAATTTTTACAAAATATTTAAATGTATCAATACAAAATCTATCGGAAAAGTTTAATTATCAGTATTTAAATTTAAATGTTAATGGTTTAGCAAAAGTTGACTATTCTTTTATAGAAGATAGTTTAAATAAATATAATAAATCTTCTATCTTCTTACTACCATTAGATAAAATTAATTTCGAAATTAAAGAAAATAATTGGATTAAAAATGTAAATTTAACAACTAACTATAAGGATACTTTATTTGTTGAAATTGAAGAATATAAACCCATTGGTATTTATAACTTTAATAACAAGAATTTTTATTTCGATATTAATGGTAAAATAATTGATCAAGTAGAAAATAATAAAAATAATAATCTAGATTTAATTATATTTACTGGTCAATCTTCTAATCATGAAGCAACTTCTATAATATCAATTTTAGAAGATTTAAATTTTAAAAAAAAATTTAAAATTTTAGAAATGATTTATATAAATAAAAGAAGATGGAATATTAGATTAAAAAATAATAAGCTAATTGCTTTATCAGAAAATTTTCCAAAAAAATCACTTGAAAATTTTATTGAGATAGAAAAAAATCTTAGCGAAACTGAAATGAATAATATAAAAGCATTTGATCTGAGAAATATAAATAAAACTCTTTTAGAATATTATTAATGATTAAAGCAGGTTTAGATATTGGTAATTCAAAAATTTCATGTGTAGTTGCTGATTACAAAAGTTCTGGAAACATAAATATTTTATCTATTGCAAGTGTTCCTTCATCAAATATAAAAAAAAATATCATTTTAAATTATGAAAATTTGCTAGAACAAATTAAACTAATAATATACGAAACTGAAAAACAATCTCAAACAAAATTAAATTCCATTAATCTAAATATTCCTTTAATAAACTCTTCATCACATTACTATGAGTCCGCAATTAAAATTAATAATGAGAAAATTTCAGAATTGCATTTAAAAAAAATTATTAATCAATCAGAATTTTTTAATAATATACCTGATAAATTTGAACTATATAATAATATTATTTCTTATAACATTGATAATCAGCAATATTTCTCAGCTCCTATAGGAAATTATTCTGATAATATAAAAATAAACTTTTATAAAATACTTACTCAAAAGAAATATATTGAAAACTTTTTAGGTATAATTAAGCATTTAAAACTTAACATTGAAAATTTCATTCCTTCACCATTGTCATCATCTTTGTCATCACTAACTAAGGATGAAAAAGAACTTGGAACTATTTGTATTGATCTAGGTCACTCAACATCTTCTATTTCGATCTTTGAAAACAATAAATTTGTTTTTGCTGATACTATCGGTGTTGGAAGCAATAATGTCACTTTAGATATTGCTAGAGGTGTATCAACTACAATTTCCAGCGCAGAAAGATTAAAAACTTTGTACGGCTCTCTTATATCCTCTCCAAGTGACGATCATGAAATTATTGAAATCCCAATTATTTCAGGGGAAAAAAACTCTTTCAATCAAATTTCAAGATCAAGTATTAATTCGATTATTAAACCGAGAATAGAAGAAACTTTAGAAATGTTATGGCAAAAGATTAAAGACAATAACTTTAATAATAAAAAACTAAGTAATGTTGTAATTACGGGAGGAGGATCACAATTAGATAGTATTGAAAAATATGTTAGTACAATTTTTGCTAGTGGAGCCAGAATTGCAAAACCACTTGATAATCTAGAATTAAATAAAGAATTTAATAAACCTAATTTCTGTGATGTTATTGGGTCAATAATGTATGATCAAACACTTCATAAAAATAATTTTTTAGAAAAGCAGGTTAAATCTAAAAAAAATCAAGGAATTACTGGTTTTTTTACTTGGCTTGATCAATATATTTAGCTAATACTATATGTTGTGAAATATATTGACGGTTTCGACTAAAAATCGTTAAAAACTAATTAAAACGGCGGAGAATTAAATGACTATAAATATTTCAATACAAGATGTAGAACAAAATCTTCATCCAAAAATAACTGTTTTAGGCGTAGGTGGCTCCGGGGGAAATGCAGTTAATAATATGATAAATGCAAACCTCGAAGGTGTAGATTTTTTAATTGCTAATACTGATGCTCAAGCGTTACAAATTTCAAAATGTTCAAATAAAATACAATTAGGTCTCAATAGCACTAAAGGATTGGGAGCTGGAATGAGGCCTGATATTGGCAGGCAAGCAGCTGAAGAGGCAATTCAGGATCTTAGTGATAAATTTGAAGGAAGTCATATGCTATTTATTGCAGCCGGGATGGGTGGCGGCACTGGAACAGGAGCAGCACCAGTAATAGCAAAACTAGCACGAGAAAAAGGAATTCTAACAGTAGGTGTAGTTACAAAACCATTTCATTTTGAAGGATCTCAAAGAATGAAATTAGCTGAAAAAGGAATAGAAGATCTTCAACAATACGTTGATACACTATTAACTATTCCAAACCAAAACTTATTTAGAATAGCAAATGAAAAAACTACTTTTTCAGATGCATTTAAAATGGCGGATGATGTTTTGTATGCAGGAGTTAGGGGAGTTACTGACCTAATGGTTCAACCAGGAATGATAAATCTTGATTTTTCAGACATTAAAACTGTTATGTCAGAAATGGGCAAAGCCATGATGGGAACAGGAGAAGCTTCAGGAGAAGGAAGGGCAATTGCTGCAGCTGAAGCTGCTATAGCTAATCCTCTTATTGATGATGTTTCATTAAAAGGTGCGAAAGGGTTAATAATAAACATAACTGGTGGCAAAGATATTACACTTTACGAAGTTGATGAAGCTGCAAATAGGATAAAACAAGAAGTAGATGATGAAGCAAACATTATTTATGGTACTACATGCGATGATAGATTAGAAGGTTTGGTTAGAGTAAGTATTGTAGCAACTGGTATTGATGCAAATATAAATACTTCTACAAGCCAAATTAACAGTTTTGCGCCCATTAACATCAACAATGAAATTTATAAAAATGAGGAATATCTAAATAATGATAAAATTAGCTCTTCATCTATTTTAGAAGAAAAAAAATATGACAATAACGATGTTAACAAAATTAATGAAATGTCTGAATTAAACTCCATTTCTCAAGATGAAGACTTAAATACTGAAAGTAGTCAGACATTTGAAACTTCTGAAAGTAATATTGTTCCAGAAGTTAACTTAGCAGAAAAGACCATTGAAGAGACAGATCAATTAGAAGTAAATAACTCATTTCATCAAGAAGAAGAATCAGAAAATGATATTACGCTTCAAGATACAAATGTTATTAGCGAAGATTCTCAAGTACCTAGTGAACCTAGTGTAAGAAGATTAAGTTTATTTGATACATTGTCTGCTGATAATTCAAATTCAGACGAAAACGATGATCCTCTTTTAGCTAATAAACCAGAGCCTACTATAGCCGCATCTAATACCTTAGAAAATGTAACTGAAGACTCAGATGATAATAAAAATCTAGAAACGGAATTTAATCCTGAAGAAACTACTTCTTCTGATCTAGATGAAGAGTTTAATCAAGAAACCGAAGAAGAATTGCTTGATATTCCTACATTTTTAAGAAGACAAGCTAATTAAGGTATTAAAAGAACTTTGAAATACTTTGAAATATTAGGTTAGTTGTTAAAATCGTTAAATTTATATATTTCTAAAAAGTGCTGATTTCAGCACTTTTTTATAATGATTGATATAAATAAAAATATTGTCCAACAAACACTTTCTGAGCAAATTTTAATTGAGGGTATTGGTCTTCATTCAGGAATAAACGTTTCTATGAAACTTATTCCAGCAGAAGCAAACTATGGTATTAAATTTCACAGAACAGATTTAAAAACAAATAACACTATCAATGCTTTGTGGTCTAATGTTAGTGACACTCAACTTAGTACAACAGTTGCAAATTCTCAAGGTGCTAGTGTATCAACTATTGAACATTTAATGAGTGCTCTCTCAGGATTACATATTGATAATCTTAAGATAGAAATAAATGGGCCAGAAGTACCTATTATGGATGGTAGTTCAAAAGAATTTGTAAATTTAATTGAAAGCATACCACTTGCTAATTTAGGAAAAAAAAGAAAGATAATTAAAATAAAAAAAAACATAAAGGTATCTAAACATGATAGTTCGGTAGAATTAAAACCAAATAAACAATTTTCAATTGATTTTGAAATCGATTTTCCCAGCAAATTAATAAGTAAGCAATCATGCCAATTACAACTTGTTAATGGGAATTATAAAACAGATATAGCATCAGCAAGAACATTTGGTTTTGAAAAAGATGTTGATATTCTTAGATCAAATGGACTAGCCTTAGGGGGTTCATTAGATAATGCTGTTGTTGTAGGGAGTGATAAAATTTTAAACAAAGAAGGTCTTCGATTTAAGGATGAATTTGTAAGACATAAAATTTTAGACTCAATCGGTGATCTTTACTTGGCGGGCGCACCCATCCAGGGATATTTTTTTGGAAATAAATCTGGCCACTATTTAAATAATCTTTTACTTAGATCTCTTTTTTCTGATGAAACTAATTATGAGTATATCTAACTAAATCATTTTTTTTGGATCAACAATCCTATCAAAATCACTTTCACTAATTAAACGCAATTTTACAGCTGCTTCTTTTAAAGTTAAGTTTTCTTTAAAAGCCTTTTTGGCAATTTTTGCAGCATTATCATAACCTATAGAATTATTTAATGCAGTCACTAGCATGAGAGAGTTATTTAAGTTTTTAGAAATATTTTTTTTATTTGGTTTTATATTTTTTAAACAGTTTTTATTAAAACTATTTATTCCATCACTTAATAAGTTTATGGATTGCAAAATATTATAAGCAATAACTGGTTTAAAAGCATTAAGTTGAAAATGACCACTTGAACCAGCTATATCAACACTGGTACTATTTCCAATTACTTGAACGCATACCATACTCAATGCCTCTATTTGAGTTGGATTAACTTTACCTGGCATTATTGATGATCCAGGTTCATTTGCTGGTATTTCTAATTCACCTATGCCAGATCTTGGACCTGAAGCTAAAAAACGGATGTCATTTGTAATTTTCATAATGCCTATTGCCAGAGTTTTTAAAGTATTTGAAAAATTAACTAAAGCATCATGAGAAGAAATAGCTTCAAATTTATTTTTAGCTGGCTTATAATTATTTCTTGTAATCTTATTTAAATATTTACAAAAAATCTTATCAAAACTTTTATGTGCATTGATCCCTGAACCAACTGCAGTACCGCCCTGTGCTAAATAACTTAATTCTTTTTTTGCTAATTCAATTCTATTAAGTGAAAAAATCATCTGAGTGGAGAAAGCTGAAAACTCATCACCCAATGTCAAAGGAGTAGCATCTTGTGTATGAGTTCTTCCAATTTTTATTATATTTTTGAAACTTTTAGATTTTAATTCTAGTTCCTTAATCAGATTCTTAATACCTGGTATTAATTTTATTAAAGTTAATTCATTTATTGAGATATGCATTATTGTTGGAAAAGTATCATTAGATGATTGTGATAGGTTAACATGATCATTTGGATGAATTGGATCTTTACTTCCTAATTTTCCTTTAATTTTTTTTATAACATAATTACTTATTACCTCGTTTGCATTCATGTTTGTTTGTGTACCTGAGCCTGTTTGCCAAACAGATAATGGGAATTCATCAATTAATTTCGTATTTATTATTTGATTACAAGCATCAATTATTTGATTACCTAACCTTTTATTTAAAATGCCAAGTTGCATATTTGCCATAGCAGCAGCTTTTTTTTGTTGCCCTAAAGCAACTATTATCTCAATTGGCATTTTTTCATCTCCAATTTTAAAATTTTCAAGTGATCTTTGAGTTTGCGAACCCCACAATCTATTAACATCAATTTTTTTTGGACCTAAACTATCAATTTCTATTCTTTTTTTGTTTTTCATTATTTGTTTTAAAATTTATATAACATATTATAACAAACTTATGAATAAACTTGTATTATTAAGACATGGTCAAAGTCAGTGGAATCTAGAAAATAGATTTACTGGATGGAAAGATATTCCTCTTACCGAACAAGGAGTTGATGAAGCTAAAAATGCAGGAAATTTATTAAAAAAAAATAATATAAAAATTGATAAGATATTCAGCAGTGTTTTAATTAGGGCTAACAAAACGGCAGAATTAGCAATAAAGGAAGCTAAAATATTTCAATTATTCAAAAATAATGTGCTTATTTATACGAGGGATGAACGTTTGAATGAAAGAGATTATGGAGATTTAGTAGGTTTAAATAAGACAGAAACTGCAGAAAAATTTGGCAAAGATCAGGTCCATATATGGAGAAGATCATATGATACCCCACCCCCAAATGGTGAGAGTTTGAAGGATGTTGTTATTAGAGTATCACCATTTTTTTCTGAAAATATAGAACCTTTAATAAATGAAGAAAAAAATATTTTGATAGCTGCACATGGTAATTCATTAAGAGCTATATTGATTATGATTGGATTGTATAAACCAGAGGAAATTTCTTCTATCGAGCTTCCAACAGGCAAACCTTTTTGTTTGGAATATGAAAAAGGAAAGTTAACTAATCATTATTATTTAAGTTAATTTTTTAAACTTTGAAAATTCAACTACATTACTTTTATTTTTATTATCATCTTTAATATTACTTTTTTCAATATCTTTGGCGTTATATGTTCTTAATCTAAATCCAAAATTTACAGATGGATCAGTAAAGGAAATTATGGATCTATACCCTATCTTTAAATTAATTATTTTATCATTAAAGGAAAGTTTTATTTCAAAGAAATCATTAAATATTTTTAAATCATAATACTCGTACTGAATAACAATTGTCATCTCATTGGGATATTTTTTAATCAACCAATTTGGTATTTGCACACTATTATGTTTAGTTATAAATGTAACATAAAGATGGTTGCTATTACTTAATCCATTTTTGTTAATATGTTTTAAAATATCTTTTAAAACATTAACCAAATTTTGATTTAATATATTTTGATAGTTAATACTCATTTCAGAATGTATATTATATTAACCTTATTTTTTTGTTGCAATAACTATAAAATAATCGTTCAGATCATTATCAATAAGCATTTTACTGTAATTTTTTTTTAATTCATTGCTTAATTTAAAATCAATTTTTCCTGGTTTATTATTAATTAGCCAATTCATATGATTATCTAAACTATATTTTTCACCTTTCAATATTTTGTACTCTATATTAAATTTATCAAATAAAAATTTTAAAGAGAGTGCAGAATAGTTCATTACATGCATTTTTTGTAATATAAAATCTTTATAACTTTTTAGATTAGCTTGTTTTAATAAAAAATCATTACGATTTGGCACTTCTAGTATAAGCCTGCCATTCTTTTTAAGTAAGCCAAGTAAATTTTTAATAAAAAAAATCGGATTGTGAACATGTTCTAAAACGTAGTAATTAACAACATTATCAAACTTTATGTTTGTATCATCTATTTTTTTAAAAACTTTAAAGCCTTTTTTTTCAGAAAATTCTCGATGCTCCTCAGATGGTTCAACGCCAAAAACCTTAAAACCTTTTTTCTTAAGATGTTCCATCATAAATCCAGTAGAAGAGCCAACATCACATATATTTCCTTTTTTTAAATACTTCTTTAGAAAAGGAGAACGTAAGGGAATATCTCTTTTTTTCAAAATTTTAAACTGCTTTGATAAATCATCCCATTCCTGTTCTTTAGATCTTTCCTTCATGTAACTTCCATAATGATGTTGATAGAAATCATTTATTTGTTTATTTTTTGGGAATGGGTAAATAAATACAATATCACATTTTTTACAAATCAAAAATTTTTCGTCTTTATTTCCACCCCAAACAACATTATGAAATATTGATTTTTTCTCACTACTTTTACATAAAGGACAATTAATTTTTATATACATAGTACAATTAATTTATTTTAAGATATTCTTTTGTTGAAAAATAATTAATTTCAAAATTTTCTTCATAATTTATATTATACTCAATTAATTTTTGAAATTTATCATTTGAACATATTTTTTTTATTTTATTCATTCTTTTATTAAAATCTTGTTGACTCTCTGTCTCATCCCTAAAAACTTTATAGGAAATTCCTGATCTTATCTCTTTCCTTTTTGAAAAATTAATAGATGGCAATTTTTCTTTTTTAAGATATTTTGAAGTGGCTTTTGTCGGCTTATCTTCAATAAAATTTGATATTAAATCTTGATACACATGTGTATTCATAATAAACTTCTCAAATGGAATCTCAATTATTGAGTTTTTGAATTGCGGTGGAATTTTTTGTATATTAGAATTAGACAATTCTTCTAAAAATACTAATTTATCTATAAGAATGTCTCCAATAACTTCGCTATTAAAATCTTTTGATTTTAAATAATACCATGGTATTTCATTTAAATTATTATCTTTCACATTAAGTGATGAAAATCTTTTGTTATTTTTTCTAATATTTTCAACTATGTATATCCAATGATCAAAAGAATAAACAGGATGTCTTTTACAGGATATAAATTTTAATCTTTCTTTAAAGGCATTAAAAAAAACATCTATTGATGGTAATCCATAATGAGTCATAATATTTAGTATTGGTTTTTTTTCTTCAATAATATTAAAAATATTATCTCCATCTTTTAAAAGTAGCCTTTTAAAATATTCAAATTTTTTATAAGTCTTAAATATGCTTGATCCATCGTAAGGTCTAAAATTTGTGTCTCTTGATAACAATGTATTTTGAAGAAAAGTGTCTGCAGATATATTTAATAATGTCTTAGCAGTATTTTTGTCAATTTTATCAAAAGTACATAAATTAGCAATTTGTCTGAAAACTTGATTTACTTCCATTTTTTGAACTCTTGAAAATGTTTGTAAGTAAGTTGCGATTAGTTTTTTTCCAGTAGCACTATAACCATCTACTATAATTATGTTTCTGGCTAACTCATTTGAATTTACAAAACTATGATTTTCTAACAACATTATTAAAGTATATTATATTAATAAATTTTAAATACAAAAGAGAATATAGATCAGTTACTTAGTTAATAATTTTATATGCTTATTTTTTATTATCAAGATCTAGTAGATGATAATTTAAAGCTTTTGTTGATAGAGTTATCTCATATAAATATATCATTAAGGCTAAGATAATTGATAATAAACATAGAGCAAAAAATAATTTAGCAGTATCTGGTTCATTAAAAAATAAACAAAAAACTGAAAGCATATTAAATAAGAAACTTAAACTCATTGAAATTTGTGCTCTTTTTAAAAGAACAATTCTTGATTTTAGTATTTTCAACTGTTTATTAAATTCTGTTGGTACTACTTTTTCATAAATATACTTGTCATGCATCTGACGAATCAGCACGCTAGTGGTATGAAATCTATTACCAAACATTACCATTGTTAATGGAATGGCTGGAAACATAATAGCAATAAAAGTATATTCAAGATTCATTATTTTCAAAGAAGCTTTTTTTTGGTTTGTTCTTTAACATTTATTTTAAACTTTCTATATAAGTTAAAAAATTATTAATTTCTACAAATTCACAAAGTCCAATTGGAAACATTTCTCTAGTTGTAAATCCTCCTCCTGTCATTGTCCAAACATCAACTCTCAAAGATTTAAGTTCAATAGAATAAACTCTGTCTCTAATAGTATTTTTACTTGAGAATATATTAATGTAAGAGAGTTCTAAATCTACATCATAATAATATTCATTAATTGTTGTTAATTTATTAAGGTCTGTATTAAAAACTTTAACTTTATTAGATGAAATAAATTCAAATCCCCATAGTAATTTAGGACAGAATATTTGATTATTTGAAAGATTATTTTTTGTAAAAGCTATAGAAAAAGATGAACATAAAAGTAAAAATATTAAAATAAATAACTTCTTTATCATATCAAAATTCACCGTCTTTTACTTAATAAATTAATTCAGAATATTTTCTTTCCGTAGCACTTTAATTCTTTTTAAATTTTTATTTAAAGAGAAATTACTTCATCCTCATTAAGTTTTGTTAAATCCATATTTAATATGGGGCGTTCTGTTGCTCGGTGCCCCAAACCGCGCTCACCTAAAACTAGGCAGCAAGTGCTAATCTATTATCGTTAGCGTTTAT
>MDTG01036943.1_pt1 | contig 24597 bp, 25 predicted proteins | sample 811421 | NCBI WGS metagenome assembly MDTG01 (sample SAMN05326645, study PRJNA326480) | marine metagenome | isolation source: seawater | place: Pacific Ocean: South East | collected 2011 | reverse complement strand
TTGGTGGGCAAGAAGAGACTCGAACTCTTAAGCCTTGCGGCACTAGTTCCTAAGACTAGCGCGTATACCAATTCCGCCACTTGCCCTTATTAATTTTAATTAGTGTTTATATATCAATTTTTTTTTTTACAAAACTGTTTAGTCTAAAATAAATCAATAAATAAATGATTATCAAGCCAAAAAACCAATACTTACATATTGTGCCGTTTTCTCTTATCAAAATACTAGGTAAAATAAAAAAACAATATACTGAATTAATATATAACGTATTTAAGTAATTACAATCTTTGCCTGGTTTTCTGAAATTTAAGATTTTAAAAGATAACATATGTAGGTGATCACCGTCTGGTTTGATGGGTGATTTCATTTGAGCTAATTTTCTAAAAAATGAAAAAAATACTTCAAAAAATAAATAAAATAATAAAATACTAAAAAAGAACGAAGAAATGTTTGGATTTAAATTGTTTGTTTCTATAACATTTAACGCAGTAAAAGTGCCAAAAAGGTAAGCTCCGCCATCACCCATAAAAAGTTTTGCTGAAGGAAAATTAAATAACAAAAATATTAAAAGAATTATTATTTGAGAGGTTATTAAAATGGATATGGTTTGGAGCTCGTTTTCAAGATTTATGAATAATAAAACTGAATTTATAACTATTAGTTGTAATGCTAATAACCCGTTAAAACCATCAATCAAATTAGAGCCATTAATAATAAACAAAAAACATAAAATTATAAATAATAAGTAGATTGTTTTTATGCTCAAGATCTGATTCAGAAGAATTAAATCAATTCCTGATATTTCAATTGAAAAAACTTTAACGGATACTAATAAAAAGACAGTCATTAAAGCCAGTCTTGCCTTAGGGCTAAATCTAAGTTTAACATCATCTAAAAAGCCTATTAAAAATAAACCAGTTCCTATTACTAAATAATTTAAATAAAATTCTGAAAATAAAAGATTGTGTAATAAAACAAATATAATAAAAGATAAGACGCATGCTAAACCTCCGCTTCTAGGAATATCAAATTTATGAAAAGCTTGAGGTTTATCAAAATCACTATCAATTAATAATCCTCCTAATATTCTGTGAGAAAATTTTTGAACTAAGAAAAATGTAAAAAAACTTAGGAATGAAAAGATAGATAATAGGCTAAATTCTAAAGACTCGCTTTGCATTAAATATTATTTTAATCCTTTATTATTTTTTTTTACAATATAAATTCCTAATATTATTATACTTAAAGATATCAAAACCCGCCAAGTAATAACTTCGTTCATAAGAAAATAGCCGAAAAATACTCCAAATACTGGAATTAAGTATGCTACTTGTGTTTGAAAAACCAATCCATTAACAGATAAAATTCTAAATCGTATTAACCAAGCAAATCCTGTGGCAACAATACCTAAATAAAGTAGAGATAATGTAGACTCTAAAGTTGGATTAGCTAGCCATGGTTTTTCTAAAATAACAGCCATCGGAAAAAGAAATATTAAAGACCAAATAGTTGTTGATGTGGTCACGTTTTCATTACCCTTATTTTTTATTTGTATTGTTAATATTCCTCCTATTGAGTAAAACGTGGATCCCAAGATAGTTATTAACGCATATATATAATTGCTTTCATTTATTATAATTTTGTCTAAAAATAAAAAAAGTACACCTGAAAAACCTACTAAAACACCAATTACTTTAAATATATTTATTTTTTCATTTTTAGTAAAAAAGTGAGCTAATATTGTTCCGCTCAAAGGAGTTGTACTCATTAACATCGCGGCTAAATAACTATTAATTTTACTTGTGCCTATAGCAATCAATATAAATGGAATAGTAATATTACATAAACCAATTATCGCGTAATTTTTCCACTCTTTTGAAAATGCCTCTATTTTAATATTCTTCAATCTACAAAGTAGAATTAATGGTGCGCTGGCGAAAATTACTCGAACTAATGCCAATGTAATCGGTTCATAAGAATAGGTAGCAATTTTTATGTTGAAAAATGATGAGCCCCAAATTAGGGCCAACAATATAAGTAAAAATATATCAAATGAATTTGCTTCTCTCATAATTTGCACTTAATAAGTGTATTGATGCTCTAAACGCATAGCTGATATCATCTTATTAGAGGTTATTCTATAACTATATTCTGATAGATAATCCTAATAATTATGAGCGCAAATAAAATTTTAAAACTGATTAAAGACAAGGAAGTTGAATACGTAGATCTTAGATTTACTGATCCAAGAGGAAAACTTCAACACCTTACAATGGATTGTTCTGTTGTAGATGAAGATATGTTGGACAATGGCGTTTTTTTTGATGGATCTTCAATTGCAGGCTGGAAAGCAATTAACGAGTCCGACATGATATTAAAACCAGATTTATCAAGACCAATAATAGATCCATTTAACTCACATACAACTTTAAATATTTTTTGTGACATTATAGATGCTGTTAAAAAAGATTCTTACGGAAGAGACCCTAGAAGCACTGCAAAAAAAGCGGAGAATTATTTAAAAAAAACAGGTATTGGAGATAAAGCTTATTTTGGTCCTGAGCCTGAATTTTTTGTTTTTGATGATGTGAGATTTAAAAATGATATGAATGAAACAAGTTTTTCTATCGATAGTTCAGAAGGCCCTTATAACACTGGTAAGAAATATGAAAATGGAAATTTAGGACATAGACCAGGTATAAAAGGTGGATATTTTCCAGTGCCGCCAGTTGATAGCGCTCAAGATATGAGAAGTGAATACTTAAAAGCATTAAAAGATATGGGAGTTAAAGTAGAGAAGCATCATCACGAGGTTGCCCCATCGCAACATGAGTTAGGTATGTATTTTGGAACTTTAACTGATATGGCTGACAACGTTCAACTTTATAAATACGCAGTTCAAATGGTAACTAACTCATTTGGTAAAACAGCTACATTTATGCCTAAACCTGTAAAGGGTGACAATGGCTCAGGTATGCACTGTCATCAATCTATTTGGAAAGGTAGTTCACCTTTATTTATGGGTAAAGAATACGCGGGATTATCACAAACTGCATTGTATTATATAGGTGGTATCTTAAAACATGCTAAAGCCATTAATGCATTTTCAAACGCTACTACTAATAGCTACAAAAGATTAATTCCTGGTTTTGAAGCTCCAGTAATTTTAGCTTACTCAGCTAGAAATAGATCTGCATCTTGCAGGATACCAATCATAATGAACCCAAAAGCTGCGCGAATGGAAATAAGATTTCCAGATGCAGCTGGTAATCCCTACTTAACTTTCGCATCAATGTTAATGGCTGGAATAGATGGGATTAAAAATAAAATTGACCCAGGCAAAGCTTTTGATAAAGACCTTTATACTTTAGGTGAAGACGAAGTTAAAAAACTTCCAACAGTTTGTGGTTCGTTAAGAGAAGCTATGGAAAGTTTAGATAAAGACAGAAAATTTTTAACTCAAGGTGGGGTTTTCACAGACGACCAAATAGATGCATATATAGATCTTAAGTTCCAAGAGATTTATAAGTTTGAACACACTCCTCATCCAATTGAATTTGAGATGTATTATAGCCTATAATATTTAAATTTTAAAAGACTCTCCGCAACCACATCTTTCTGTTTCATTCGGATTTTTAAATACGAATTGTGAAGAAAACTTCTCCTTTTTATAGTCCATTTCAGTTCCTAAAAGATAAATGATTGCTGCAGGATCGATGAATACTTTAACTCCCTTGTCTTCAATAACCTCATCATTTTTTTTTTTATTTTTTGCATATTCCATAGAATAACTCATTCCAGCACAACCTCCAGATTTTACACCAACTCTTACACCAATAGTATCGGTGCCGGCTTTTGACATAATCTCTTTTATTTTAGTTGCCGCAGTATCAGTTAGTTTAATAATTTGATTGCTCATAAATTTAATTCTAATTTTGCCTCTTCACTCATCATATCTTTAGTCCAAGGAGGACTCCAGACAAGTTTTAAATCTACTTTATTTATCTCTTTTATCAAATTGATGTTGTCCTTTACCATCTTTGGAAGACTATCTGCAACTGGGCAGTTTGGGCTCGTTAATGTCATTTCAATATAAGCCTCATTTTCATTTTTAATTTCTATTTTATAAATTAAACCTAAATCGTAGATATTTACTGGTATTTCAGGATCATAAACTTTTTTGATTTCTGCAATAACCTTATCTTTAATATTCATTTTTTTTTCTCCAAAACTGAAGACAAAGTATGCCAAGCCATAGTTGCACACTTAACTCTCATAGGAAAATCTTTTACGCCTGATAGAGACATTAAAGTTGTTTTTTGATTGTCATCTAAGCTGTTTATAGTAATTAATTTATTTTCTTTTATTAAATTTAAAAAATTATCAATGATGGTATTTGCTATATTGAAATCTTTTCCTTTTAAGATATCAGTTAAAATAGACGCTGATGCTAGTGAAATTGCACAACCCTCACCTTCAAAACTAATATCTAAAATTTTTTTGTTATTATCTAATTGTGTGTAAATATGAACTTTATCACCACAAAGTGGATTATGGCCTTTAGCATCGTTGGTAAAATTTTCACATTTTCCAAAATTTCTGGGATTTTTACCATGGTCTAAAATTATTTCTTGATATAGTTCTTTTAGTTCCATTATAATTTAAAAACCTTTTTACATTTTTCAATAGCATTTATTAAAATATCAATGTCCTCCTTGGTATTGTATAAACCAATAGATGCCCTTGCGGTAGCAGACATGCCAATTTTTTCATGCAATATTTGACAACAATGATGTCCAGCTCTTATCGCAACACCATCATCATCAAGAATAGTTGCGATATCATGTGGATGCACTCCTTTTAAAGTGAAAGATATTACCGAGGCTTTATTTTTTGGATTACCTACTAAATTTATTGAATTATTTTTTCTTATTTTTTCAATTCCATACTTTAAAATATCATTTTCATTTTCAGAAATTTTATCTAGACCAATTTTTTCAATAAGTTTTATTGACTCGCTAAAGGCTACTACCTCAGCTGTTTGCATTGTGCCTGCCTCAAACTTCGTAGGGGTTTCAGCAAAAGTTATATTTTCTTTTTTTACTTCGTCTATCATTCCCCCTCCACCTTGGTAAGGTGGCATTTCATCTAACCATTTTTTCTTACCATAAAGTATTCCTAGTCCGTTGGGTCCATATAATTTGTGACAAGAAATTACATAAAAATCGCACCCTAATTTTTGCATATCTAATTTTAAGTGAGGAGCTCCTTGAGTTCCGTCTACTAAAACAGGAATATTTTTTGATGAAGCTAAATCAACAATTTCTTTTAATGGACTTATACCGCCAGTAACATTCGATATATGTGTAAGTGCTATTATTTTAGTTCTATTTGTAATTAATTTTTTTATTTCATCTACTTGTATTTCAAGGTTTTCGTTAATTTTAGCAAATTTAATTACTGCTTTTTTTTTATTTCTTAAATAATGCCATGGGACATAGTTAGAGTGATGCTCTAACTCTGTTAGAATTATTTCATCGCCCTCTTTTATAAATTTTTCTCCAAATGAATTAGCGACTAAATTAATGCCCTCTGTGGCACCTTTGGTAAATATTATCTCTTCTCTGTGCTTTGCGTTAATAAATTTTTTTACAAGGTCCCTGGTTTCTTCAAATCTATTTGTAGCAGTAACTGCTAAGGAATGTACGCTGCGACCAACATTTGAAAATTCATTCTCGTAGAAATATGACATTCTATCAATTACTGACTTAGGTTTTTGTGAAGAATTTGCACTATCTAAATAAACCAAAGGATTATTTTTAATTTTTTTTTTAAATATTGGAAAATTTTTTTTAATCTGATCTATTTTCATATTTTATATTCAAGTTGAAATGTTTTAACAAAATTTCTATAATATCTTTATTTTCTATTTTATCTAAAACACTCTCTAAAAATCCTTTTATAATCATTTTTATCGCTTCTTTTCCCTTTATGCCCCTTGCTTTCAAATAAAATAAAGCTTCTTTATCAATATTTCCTGAAGTTGAACCATGTGAACATTTTACATCGTCTGCATAAATTTCAAGTTCTGGCTTAGTGCTAAATTCCGAGTCTTCATCAAGCAAAAGGCCCTTGCTTAATTGATATGCGTTGGTTTTTTGCGCAATTTCGTCCACGAATATTTTACCTTGGAATACTCCCTTACTTCCTGAAGTAAGAACATTTTTAATATCTTGATGACTTTGACAGCTTGGTTTTAAATGTTCAATTTTTGTTTTAATTTCTTGATGATTTTTTTTCCCAAGAAACAACCCAGAATAAACATCGCCACAAGAATTAATTCCATTTAGCTTAATGTTGCTTTCAAATTTTCCAAATTTTAAACCAGAAGAAAATAAAAATTTTTTAAAACTTGAATTTTTTGATAAATTAACTTTTGAGTATTCATAAAAGAAATTTTTACTTTCGTGTTTGTTTATAAAGTAATAATTTAAAGAAGCGTTTTCTTCTAAGTTGATATATTTAAATGTATTTTTAAAAAAATTTCCAATAGACTCGTCCACTAGATATTCTATTACTGTAGCATGAGAGTTTTTTGACATATTAATTGTCTCAGAATTATTAATTATTTTATTTTTTATAGTTCCGGTAAAATAATTATAAATTACTATAGGGTAGTTAAATTTATACTCTGAGTTAATACTCAAGCTAAATCCACCTTCATGAAGAGCAGTATTGAGGCTTTTCATGGAATTATCTGTAAATTCATTAGCAAGATTTAAATGGTGATCAAGGTCAAGCTCTTTAATTGTAAAATAATTTTTGTCTTTTAAGTTTTCATTTTTAAAATTTGACGAATCTAGTTTTCCGTTTACAAGAGTAATGGAGTTATGATTAAATTTTAAATCATGAGCGCTAGGTTTTTTATTATCTAATTGTTCATTATTAAGTTCTTTAAAATTGTCATTTAAAACTTTTTCTAAATCAGTAAATTTCCAGTCTTCCTCTCTTTTATTGGGAAAACCTTTTTTTTTAAAAGTTGATAGATTTGCTTTTCTTAACTCAGTTCTTTTATTTGACTTGTCTCTTATTTTAAAATTTAATTCCATTTTTAACTTAAATTTGTATATCCCGTTTTTTCTAGTTCTTCCCCTAATTCTTTTGACCCAGTTTTTATAATTTTTCCCGCTGATAACACATGTATAAAATCAGGCTTAATAAAATTTAGGAGTCTTTGATAATGGGTAATTATTAAAAATGAGTTATTTTTATTTTTATAGGAATTTACTCCTTCAGCTACAATCTTTAATGCATCGATATCTAAACCTGAGTCTGTTTCATCTAAAATTGCAAGTTTAGGTTCAAGTATTTTAAGTTGTAAAATTTCATTTTTTTTCTTTTCTCCACCAGAGAATCCAACATTTAAATGTCTTGATAAAAATTTTTCATCAATGCCTAACTCTTTAGCTTTTTCTCTAACAAGTTTTAAAAAACTTATTGCGTCTAGTTCTTTGTGGCCATTTGCTTTTCTAATAGAATTTAAAGATGTTCTCAAAAAATTATTTGTATTAACGCCGGGTATTTCAGTTGGATATTGAAAAGCTAAAAACACCCCTTTTTGTGCCCGTTCTTCAATTGAAATTTCATTCAAGTCTTCTCCTTCATATTTTAGTTGTCCAGATATATTGTATCCTGGTTTGCCTGATAAAATATTAGCTAAAGTGCTTTTTCCTGATCCGTTTGGACCCATGATAGCATGCACTTCACCCTCGTTTATTTTTAGATTTAAACCTTTAATAATTTGCTTATTATTTATATCTGCTTTTAAATTTTTAATTTCTAACATTATCCAACACTTCCCTCTAAACTAATTGAAACCAATTTTTGGGCTTCTACTGCAAATTCCATTGGTAACTGTTGTAATACCTCTTTACAGAAACCATTTACAATTAAGCTAACCGCTTCTTCTTGGTTAAGGCCTCTTTGGTTGCAATAAAAAAGTTGATCTTCATTTATTTTTGAAGTTGTGGCCTCGTGTTCAATTGTTGAAGAAGAGTTTTTATTTCTAATATAAGGAACTGTGTGCGCTCCACATTTGTTACCCATTAATAGAGAGTCACACTGAGTATAATTTCGTGAGTTTATAGCTTTTTTGCTTATATCAACCAACCCTCTATATGTATTGTCTGCTTTACCAGCAGAAATTCCTTTAGAAATAATTTTGCTTCTCGTATTTTTTCCTAAATGAATCATTTTTGTACCCGTATCAGCTTTTTGATAATTGTTGGTAATTGCAATTGAATAAAATTCCCCAACTGAGTTATCCCCTTGAAGGATACAACTAGGATACTTCCAAGTTATTGCAGACCCCGTTTCGACTTGGGTCCAAGAGATTTTAGAATTTTTTCCTCTGCAAGCTCCCCTTTTAGTTACAAAATTATAAATTCCTCCTTTGCCCTCCTCGTCACCAGGATACCAATTTTGTACGGTTGAATATTTAATTTCAGCATCATCTAGAGCTATAAGTTCTACGTTAGCTGCATGTAATTGATTCTCGTCTCTCATGGGTGCGGTGCAACCCTCAAGATAGCTGACGTAACTGCCTTTATCAGCAATAATTAATGTCCTTTCAAATTGACCAGTTTGAGATGCGTTTATTCTAAAATATGTCGAAAGTTCCATTGGACATCTCACGTTTGGTGGTATGTATACAAAAGATCCATCGGTAAATACTGCTGAATTTAAAGTTGCAAAGTAGTGGTCAGTTAATGGGATTACAGATCCTAAATATTTCTTCACTAAATCTGGATGTTTTTGTATTGCTTCAGAAATAGGACAGAAAATTATTCCTTTTTTTGTTAGCTCTCCTTTAAAAGTTGTTGCTACAGAAACTGAGTCAAAAACAGCGTCTACAGCTACTCCACTTAATCTTTTTTGTTCATCTAAAGGGATGCCAAGTTTTTTATAGGTCTCAATAAGTTTAGGATCAACATCTGCTAAACTTTTTGGTTTATCTTTTGTGCTTTTAGGCGCTGAATAATAATAAAGATTTTGATAATCTATTTTAGGATATTTTGGCTTTTGCCAATTAGGTTCTTTTAATAATTTTAGTCTTTTATAAGCTTTTAATCTCCAATCTAAAAGCCATTTCGGCTCTTTTTTTTCTTTTGAGATAAACTTTATCGTTTCTTCACTTAATCCTTTTGGTGCTTTATAGCTCTCAATGTCAGTTGTAAAACCGTATTTATATTCTTTGTTTGTATCTATAACTTTGGTGCTCATTACCTTTGAATTAACTCCTCTAGTTTTACATTTTCAAAAAATCCGTTAATGTGACTATCTAATTTATCCCACAGATTATGAGTTATACATTTCACAGATTTATTATTACATCCTTTTTTTGAGTCCTTTTTACAATTTAGAGTTTTTACCTCCTCATTGACTGCATGAAAAATATTTGAGATTTTAATTTCAGAAGCTGGTCTTTCTAATGCATATCCACCTTTAACGCCCCTTACACTTTTTACTAATTTTTTATTTTTTAAATGAATAAATAATTGTTCTAAATACGATAAAGAAATATTTTGTCTTTTCGAAATTTCAGATAAACTTACTGGTTTATTTTCAGAATAAGAAGCTAGATCAGCCATTGCCATAACCGCATATCTGCCTTTAGTTGTGAGTTTCATAAATTGGGCTTGTTTTACAACAGTTTTAAATTAAATCCTACTAAAATACTCTGATATAAAAAAAGATATTTGACGCATAAAAACATGTTATAAGTCTAATCTTTTATTGAAACTAATTATCATTATTAATTATGAAACAAAAAAGTTTAGAAATTTTTATACCTGGGCCTGCAGGAAGACTGGAAGGAAAGTATTATAAAAATCCAAAGTTTGGATCTCCTGTTGCAATTGTTCTTCAACCTCACCCTCAATACGGGGGTACAATGAATAATAGAATAGTACAATTAATGTATAACATTTTTTTAGAAAATGGATTTTCAGTTATAAAAATTAATTTTAGAGGTGTTGGAAAAAGCGATGGTGTTTTCGATAACGGTCAAGGCGAACTTTCAGATGCAGCTGCAGCTCTTGATTGGATTGAAAGAGAAAATATGGATTACAGTCAATGTTGGGTATCTGGTTTTTCTTTTGGTGCATTAATTTGTATGCAATTAATAATGAGACGTCCTGAAGTAAATAATTTTATAGCAATTTCACCGCAACCTAATGTTTATGACTTTTCTTTTTTAGCACCATGCCCTACTTCTGGCCAAGTGGTTTATAGTGACAATGATGAGCTAGTTACTCAAGAAAGTATTAATGAATTAGATAATAGGATTAAAAGTCAAAAAGGTGTTGAGGTAATTTTCTCAAAAATCAAAGATGCAAATCATTTTTTTAAAGACAAAGAAAAAGAACTTAGAAATGAGATCGAAAAATATATTAAAGAAAAAACCGCATTAATTTAAAAATTAATAATTTCACCGCCAGTGCAAGGAGCAGAACAACCGGTTGTTAGTGGAAACGATATAGGTAAAGATAAAATAGACCTAACAGCTAAATAACCAAAAGCCTGAGATTCAATAAAATCACCATTAAGACCAAAATCCTCTGAATTAATAAAAGATAAATTTTTTTTTGAATTAAGTTTAATTTGATCTAAAAATTTGGTGTTTTTTCTCCCTCCACCGCACACAATAATTTTAATTTCTTTATCGTACTCTTTTAATAAATAATTAATTTTTGATGATATTATTTTTGCTGAAAAAGCAGTTAAAGTCGCTGCTCCATCTTCTAAACTTAGACCTCTAACAAAAGATATGTCAAAATCATTAGTGTCTAACGAAAAATTTTGTTTTTTTTTGAAAACTGTTTTCATAGAATTCTAAAGATTGCTCTAAAATAATTTCATTGACTTTACCTTTGCTAGAAATTTTTCCCTCATTATCAAATCTTTTATTGGTATGAATTTGTATCCAATTATCAATTAGACAGTTACCTGGTCCAACGTCACTACTGGAAAGATCATTGTTTTTTAAGCCACGAATTATTGTTAAATTTGAAATACCTCCTATATTTAAAAAACAGGCTGGTGACTCAATTTTTTTTGATTTAATTAAGTGCTTATGAAAAATAGGTGTTAATGGTGCTCCCTCTCCTTCATTTTCTATATCTTTTTTTCTAAAATTAAAAACTACTTTTTTTTTTGATAATTGTGAGAGCAATCTGCCATTGCCCAATTGTAGTGAGATTTTTTCTTGTGGGTTATGATAAAGAGTTTGTCCATGAAAGCCGATTAAATCTATGTTTATCCCATTACATATCTCGTTAAAAACTTTTGCGTGAAAAATTGTAATATCGTTTTCTAATTTTTTAATAGTAGATGAAAATTTTTTTATGTCATCTAAAGAATTTATACTCTTTTTAAGGTCATGAAATTCTTTAAATAGATTATCATCGTAATTGAAGTATTTTTCTTTCAGAATTGTTAATTTGTCTAAACCATCGGAACGAACAACAGAAGCGTCTACGCCATCACCCGATGTACCGCTCATCATTCCTAAACATGTGTATTCTTTACTCATAAATGTATTTATTTATACCAAATTCTGTATAATAATATTCCAATAACTATTAGAAATATGAAAAGCACTTTTTTGAGAGAAATGCAAGAAAGGGGTTATCTAAATCAATGCACCGATTTAGATAAACTTGATGGGATAATTTCAAAGAAATCTATTTCGGCATATATAGGTTTCGATTGCACAGCTAATAGCTTGCATGTGGGAAGTTTATTGCAGATCATGATTTTAAGGTTGCTTCAAAAACATGGACACAGACCAATAGTTTTATTAGGTGGGGGAACTACACTTATAGGAGATCCATCAGGTAAGGATACAACAAGAAAAATTTTGAAAGAGAGGGATATAAAAAAAAATATCAATGGTATTAAAAAATTATTTGAGAAATTATTAGATTTTAAGAATAAAAAAACTAGACCAATTTTTGTAGATAACTACACTTGGTTAGGTAAATTAAATTATATTGATTTTCTAAGAAACATTGGTTCACAGTTTACATTAAATAAAATGCTTACTTACGATAGCGTCAAACTAAGATTAGAAAGAGAGCAATCTTTGAGCTATATGGAATTTAATTATATGATTCTTCAAGCTTTTGACTTTTATAAATTATTTGAAAATGAAAAATGCTTGTTACAACTTGGGGGATCAGATCAATGGGGTAATATTGTTAATGGAGTTGATTTAATAAGACGTATTCTTAAAAAAGATGCTTTTGGCTTAACTACTCCTCTAATAACATTATCATCTGGAGCTAAAATGGGTAAGACTGAAAAAGGAGCGATCTGGCTTAATGAAAAATTATTCTCTCCTTATGACTATTGGCAGTTTTGGAGAAATTCAGATGACAGAGATGTTGGTAAATTTCTAAATTTTTTTACGGATATAGAAGTTGATGAAACACAAAAATTGACTGAAAAAAAGGAAATTAATGAATTAAAAATTATTCTTGCAAATGAAGCAACTAAAATTCTTCATGGGAAAGATAAGTCTTTAAAAGCAGAAAAGATTGCAAAAGATACTTTCAAATTGGGTAAAGTTAATGAAAATTTACCTACAAAAAAAATTTTGAAAAAAGACCTTGAGTCAGGAATAAAGCTTTTAGAACTGTTAGTAAATACAAAAATTATGAGCTCTAAAAGTGAAGCTAGAAGAGCAGTTAATAATAATGGGATTAAAGTAAATGATATACTAGTAGAAAATGAAAATAAGGTTTTAAATTTTTCAGATTTTAAGGAAGAAAACATGAAAATTTCTTTTGGAAAGAAAAAACATTTTTTATTTAAAATTACTTAGACTTCTTTAAAGCTTTTTGAATAAACCTAGGCGTAAGAGTTTTAATTGGATTAACAGTTGTTTTAAGATTATTTTGAAGGCCTTTCATTTTAAAACTTATACCAAATAAACCTTCTCCAATTTCTTTTGGGATAAGAATATCTCCTACAATAGGTAATTTTGAAAGAAATTTATTTAAAGTTTTAGCGGGAACCATTGTACCCCTTAGGCTGATCAATCCAGTTTTTGACTCTACATAACCATCCATTAAAATAGATATGCTAGGTCCAATGGCATATAATTCTTTTAATGTTAATACTTGTTTATTTTTTTCCATTTTCATCTCTAATCGTTCAAAGGATAAGCCTTCACCAGACATAGCGTCAACCATCCCTCCAAAATCTGCTAAAGATAAAAGTTTAACTAAACCAGGTGCATCTTTAACTTTAAAGTTTTCTATTACTAAATTTAAATTATTATTTTGATCATTATAAGATGAATTTAGTAAGAGCTGGCCTCCTGACAAACCATTAAAAAATTTATAGTTTGACAACAATGATTTAGGTAAATCTGAATAAATTTCTAGAATTTTTCTTTTTGAAGTACTATCTTGTTTTAATGAAATGTCGAGATATTTCCCTTCTGCAAATTCTCCTTTAGATACTATCTTACTAAACCTGCCCTTATCAATGTTTCCAATTAGGGTAAAATTTGAAATTACGTCAGATACGCTAGTTGAAACTTCGCTTATGTTTACTGAGATTTCTTTACTTATATTTTTTAAAAAATTTGAGTCGCTTTTCTCTTCTACCAACTTAGTTAGATTACTAGCGTCATATTTTAATCCATTAATTTTAACATTTTTATTCATTAAAATTTCAAAATCATTACTAAGTTTGTTGTCAATAAAAGTTTTTGCAGATAAGTTATCCATTTTAAGTAGTTTATTATCTTTTAAAAATAAATTTGTTATATTAATTTTATTTTTTCCCTCACTTAAGGAAAATTTTTTAATTTTTATAACACTATTGTTAATTTCTAAATCAGTGTTAACGTTAACAATTTTATCTTCAGAGCTATAATTTATAAATGGTATAATAATCTCATTATCAAAGTTCCCCTTAATTGAAAGTTGCTGTAAATTTTTTTTGACCAAGTGAGTTAAGTCAAAATTTTGCAATGTATTATTATTGACTTTGTATAAGCCATTTAAAGTAAAAATTTTATTTCCACCTTTATCTAAATTAATCTTAAAATTTGCTTTTTCAAAAATTAAATTATTAATTTTGTTTTTAATAAATTCAAAATTTATAGCTCGTTTGAGTTTTAACTCTGATTTTTTTACATCGCCCTTAGCTTCAATTTGATAATCGATTAACTTTAGTGTTTTGTCAAAATCGATCTTGAAAGAAGTATCAACTTTGCCATTTATTTGAAACTTATCAAAATTATCCCTTATTTTGCTTTTGATTAATTTATCAAAATCCCCTTTTTTTAGGGTCAAAGCTGACTTCAAACTACCTTGAATTTTTAGCAGTTTAGATTTGTTAAATACAACATTTCCAGAGCTTACCTGAAAACCATTTATGTTTCCTCTAATATTATTAATTTCTCCTTTGTTGGTTTTTATTAAGTAAATAAAACTTGTTTTTTCAAAATTAACATTTTTACCACTTGAGTAAAAATTTTTTACTATTCCATTTAATTCGTATTTATCAATTGTATTATCTTTTAAAATTAAATCTGTGTTAATTACTATCTTTGCGCTGCTAACATCATTTAATACAAATTTACGGATATTTGAAGGTTTTGAATATTTAATAATCTTTTTTATCTCTTTAATATCTATTTCACCAGATGCAATATAAATCTTTTCGATTTCTGGTTTTCCCAAAAAAAGTGATTTTAATTTTATATTTGCATCTATTTTATTTAAATTAATATTATTTTCGTAATATTGAACCTCCGGTTTAGATGTGGTCATGAAAAAATTAAAACTTTTTAAGTTAATTTTTATTTTTATCTTATTAAGTTTTATTTTTGTTTTGGGTAAATTGGATGTAATTTTTTTTTCTAAAAGAGAATTAAATCTATCCGTTTCATAACCTACTATAGACAAATAACCTAAACTCAAAAATAAGATTAATATTACAAATAAAAGGAATGAAGTTGTAAGTTTTTTCATTTATTTATTAAGAACTCCTGCTTCTATAAAACTATCTATATCACCATTTAAAACAGCATCAGGATTCGTATTTTCCACTTTATTTCTTAAATCTTTTACGAGTTGGTATGGTTGTAAAACATATGACCGTATTTGATGACCCCACCCAATATCAGTTTTAAGATTGGACTCTTTTAAATTTTCTTTTTCTCTTTTTTGTATCTCATATTCATAAAGTCTAGCTTTAAGCATTTTAAAACATGTGTCTTTATTTTTATGTTGTGATCTTTCATTTTGACATTGAACAACAATTTTAGTCGGAATATGTGTAATTCTTACAGCGCTATCAGTAGTATTGACATGTTGTCCACCTGCGCCACTTGATCTATAAGTGTCAATTCTTAATTCATTTTCATTAATATCTATACTTATGTCATCATCCACTACAGGATATACCCAAATACTTGCAAAGCTAGTATGCCGTCTTGCTCCGCTATCAAAAGGAGAAATCCTAACTAATCTGTGAACACCAGATTCATTTTTCATTAAACCGTATAAATTTAGTCCTGAAACTTTTAAAGTAGATGATTTTATACCCGCTTCTTCGCCCCTATGTTCACTTATAACCTCGTAAGAAAAGTTTTTTTTATCAAACCATTTAAGATACATTCTTCTTAACATTTCAGCCCAATCCTGACTTTCAGTACCCCCTGCACCTGCATGAACCTCAAGATAGATATCTAAAGAATCATTTTCACCAGATAAAAAACAAGTTACTTCCAATTTTTTGATTTTATCAATAATTTCAACTAATTTATTTTCACAATCTTTTATGACGTCGTCATTTTTTTCTTCATTCCCTAAAGAATGAAGCTCTTTAAGATTATTTATTTCTTTTTTAAAGTTTTTGTATGATAAAATTAAATTTTCGTAGAATTTTTTTTCCTTAAGAATGCTTTTTACTTTTTTTTGATCTTTCCAAAATCCTTCTTTTGATGTTTCTTTTAAAATTATTTCAAGTTTCTTTTCAATATCATTTTTTTCAAAGATACCCCCTAATATTTTCAAGCATCTTGTCAGTTTGATTTAGTGTTGTTTCAAAAGATTGCATTAGTAAAATTGTCTAAACTTTATTAATTTATCATAATTATAATTTGAAATTAATTTCTTATTATCTAAACTGTTAATATCTTTTTCCTTTAATGCCTCAAGAATAAAATTTTTATCATCAAAATCAGTTTGTTTCCCTGTATTGTAGTTTATAGGAGCAAAATAAATTCCATCAGGAACTTCAAATTCTTCGAAATCATCAGAGTACAAAGCGTCTCTTATAAAACTCTTAAATATTGGAAGCGCTGCTTTTGAACCTGTTTCGTATTTTCCCAATGTTTTAGGGTTATCAAATCCGATATATACGCCGACTACTAAATTTGAATTGAATCCAATAAACCATGCATCAAAATTATTATTTGTTGTTCCGGTTTTGCCTGCTAATGGAACATTTAAGTCTCTAAGTTTTTTTCCAGTTCCTCTTGTAATTACTCCTTTTAGAATTGACGTAATTTGATAAGCAGTTTGTTCGCTAATTACCTGTTCATTTGTTAGATCAATTTTTGGAAAACCCTCTTCTTTGTTGTTTTCAGTATACCTGTCACACCCTTTACATTTAGCAAAGTTAGCAGAAAAAATTGTTTTACCTCTTCTATCTTGAATACGATTTATAAGAGTTGGTTTAATTTTTTTTCCTCCATTTACAAAAGTTGCATAAGCCGAAGTGATATTAAGTAAGGAAGTTTCTACAGAGCCCAGAGATACCGATAGTAATTCAGGTATTTCATCATAAATTTCTAATTCTTTCGATAAACTCAAAATTTTATCTATCCCGAGGTTTTTTGCAATTCTTACGGTCATTAAGTTTCTTGAATATTCGATGCCTTTTCTAAGAGTTGACGGACCATAAAATTTTTTTCCATAATTTTCTGGTTTCCAATCTTTTAAACCTATTCCTTGTTCAGCAATAAATGGTGCATCTAAAACGATAGAATTTGGAGATAGACCGTTTTCAATAGCAGCAGCATAAACAAAAGGTTTAAATGCAGATCCTGGTTGTCTTTTGGCTTGAGTAACTCTGTTAAATTCACTTGAAGCATAACTGAAACCACCAACTAAAGCTTTCACTTCACCCGTGAAAGGATTTAATGCTACTATTCCCCCGTTTACATTTGGATATTGTTTTAAAATCCATTCGTTTTCATCCTTTTTTACAAAAACAAAATCACCTAAACTAAATACTTCGGAAATGGCTTTATTTTTTATAGCCCATTTAAGTTTAGATCTATAAATTTTAATTTTTTTATTCTGATCTGAGTTTAAAATTAAATTTAAATAACCGTCGTTTATTTCATCAATTTCTGCCTTTTCCCATTTTAGTGTTGGGTCAATTTCAAAACTTTTTAATTTTTTTTTCCAATTCACATCGTCATTTTTATTTGTAATTGGTCCTCTCCAACCATGTCGCTTATCGTAGGACTCTATTCCATTTCTTAAAGCTTTAATTGCCTCTATTTGGAAATTTATATTTAAAGGCGACTTTATACTCAGGCCTTGGGTGTACAATTTTTCAAATCCATATTTATCTTTAATTATTCTTCTTACTTCTTCAGTATAAGAATTAGCCTCATTTACTATTTCAATTTTTCGTCTTTTTACTATTATCTTTTTCTTCTTTAGTTCTAAATATTGGTTATTGTTTATAAAACCATTCTGAAAAAGGTTCTTCAAAACTAGATTTCTTCTAAACTCTGCTTCTTTTGGATCCTTAATTGGATTATATCGACTTGGAGCTTTTGGTAAAGCTGCAAGCAAAGCCGCCTCTTCGTACTCAAGGTCTTTAATAGACTTGTCAAAATACTCTAAACTTGCTGCTGCTACTCCATAAGTGCCTTGACCTAAGTATATTTGATTTAAATATAATTCTAAAATTCTTTTTTTTGAATAAGCTTTTTCTATTCTAAAAGCTAGTATTGCTTCTTTAATCTTTCTTTTCAAAGACACTTCATTGGTTAATAAAAAATTTTTGGCAACTTGTTGCGTTATAGTGGATGCGCCTTCTAATCTTTTGTCACCTAAAATATTTTTTACATTGTTAACCGTGGCCCTTAAGATCCCCTTGGCATCTACTCCGGGGTGATTAAAAAAATTCTTATCTTCAGCCGAAAGAAAAGAATTAATTACTTTTTTTGGAATTGAGTCGTAAGGCACAAACAGTCTTTTTTCTAAAGCGTATTCGGCAATAAGTTTTCCGTCATTTGAATATACCCTGCTTGAAATCGGAGGTTGATAATTAGATAATTTTTTATAGTCAGGAAGCCCTGAGGAAAAATAAAAAAAAGCGGAAAAAATTAAAAATACTGTAGAAATAAGTATAATTATAAGAGCTTTTAATGAAAAATTAATAAGTTTAAACATGTATATTCCAATTTATATCATTAATTCTGGCTATCTTAAGGCATTTAGATTATAACTATATTGAAATTTTATTAATTTAATAACAAAAAATTATGATTACAAAAACTAAAAAAATCTTAAAAGGAATTCAAATTAAATGGACAAAAATTTATACATTGATGCATCGCATCCAGATGAAACTAGAATCGTTCTTAAATCAAAACTCTCAATTGAAGAATACGAATACGAAGATAAAAATAGGGTAAACTTTAAGAATAATATTTATCTAGGAACAATTAGTAGGGTCGAACCCTCGCTCCAAGCAGCATTCGTTGATTTTGGGAGAGTTAAACACGGATTTTTAGCATTCAACGATATACAGTCAGATTATTATCAAATCCCCTCAGAAGATAAAGAAAAACTTAAAAATGTTGAAGAAAAAATACGTGAAGATTTAAAAAATACTAATTTAGAGGAAATTAATAATAATCAGGAAACGCAAAATATTAATGAAAAAAATGGTAACACCGAAGAACAAATTAAAAGTGCAAACAATGCTCCTGTTGAAACCAAAAGTAATTATAGAGAAAAGCTTAAAAATACTTACGGTCTTAAAAAATATAGAATTCAAGAGGTAATTAAGCCTGGGCAAGTTATCTTAATACAAGTGTTAAAAGAAGAAAGAGGTCAAAAAGGAGCTGCTCTTACAACTTTTATATCTTTAGCTGGTAAATATATGGTTCTTATGCCTAATACAGCGAAAGGCGGCGGCATATCTAGAAAAATTTTCAATTCAAACGATAGACAGAAAATTAGGGAAATTTTAAATAAAATAGAAATACCAAAAAGTATGGGAGTAATTGTAAGAACTGCTGGTGCAAATAAAACAAAAAACGAAATTGAAAAAGATTTTCAAAATACTTTGAAAACTTGGGAAGAAATAAAAGAAAAGGCTGTTATCTCTAACGCGCCTTCATTAATTTATGAAGAGGGAGATATTATCAAAAGAGCTCTGAGAGATATTTATGACAATGAAACAAAATATATCTACGTAGATGGAAATGAAGGATATCAAAAAACAAAAAAATTTATGAAAGAATTAATGCCTAAGAATGCAAAGTACGTTAAAAAATATAGGGGTAAAATACCTTTATTTCATGATGCGTCGATTGAAAGGGATCTCAATAATATTTTTGAACCAACGGTTAAACTTAAGTCAGGTGGCTATTTAGTTATAAATCCAACCGAAGCATTAGTGGCTGTAGATATCAATTCTGGACAGTCAACTAAACAAATGAATATTGAGAAAACAGCATTAAATACTAATTTAGAGGCGGCTGAAGAAATTTGTAGACAAATAAAACTAAGAGATCTTTCAGGCCTGATAGTTATAGATTTTATAGATATGTTAAATTTTTACAATAAAAGAACAGTGGAAAAAAAAATGAGAGAGTGTGTTAGAAAAGATAGAGCTAGAATTCAAATTGGCAAAATTAGTAATTTTGGTTTATTAGAAATGACTAGACAAAGATTGAGGGAAGGGTCAATTCGATGGGAAACAAATTTATCTTTAGAATCATTTTCACAGAAAATTGTAAAAAAAATTGAAATGTTAGCATTTAATAATAAAATAAAAATAATTAAAGCATATGTGCCTGATAAAGTTAAATTATATATAGATACTAATTTATCTAAAGAAATAAATTACTTTCAAAAAAAATATTCCTATAAAATAGAGTTTATAGATAAATCTCAATTTATTATCCCTGAATATAGAATTGAGTTATTGAATAAATCAAAAAAAATAATTGATAAAGTTGAACATATCAACCAAATTAAAAACGTTAATTCTCGCGTTGAAAAATATCCAAAAATTCAAAGAATTGACAAAAAAAATCAAAAAAATGTTAAAAAGTCAAAAATGAAGGATGATATAAAAAAAGATAAAAAACCAAGAACGCTATGGGTAAGAAAGAAAAAAGCTAGTTAATTAATCCTTTGCTTGGAGAAGAAGCGTTCGCAAAAGTGTTTTGTTTCATTCGGCCTGATAAAAAAGATTTTCTTCCAGATATTACTGCATATTTGAATGCCTCAGCCATATTAATTGGATTTTTTGCTAATGCAATTGCAGAGTTTATTAAAACTCCATCACACCCCATTTCCATTGCTATAGTAGCATCAGAGGCAGTACCAATACCCGCATCGATTATAACTGGAACTTTAGATTGTTGTATAATTAACGATATATTTAGTTTGTTATGGATTCCAAGACCAGATCCTATCGGTGCTGCTAGGGGCATAATTGCTGATGCTCCTAAGTCTTCCAATTTTTTTGCATGTAATGGATCATCAGTGCAATAAACTAAAACTTTAAATCCCTCATTAACTAATACTTTAGTTGTTTTTAAAGTTTCTATCATGTCAGGATATAAAGTTTTTTTATCGCCAAGTATTTCTAATTTTACCATTTTCCATCCGCCTATTTCCCTGGCTAGTCTTAAAGTTCTAAGTGCGTCTTTTGAATTAAAACATCCTGCTGTATTTGGAAGGTAAGAAATTTTTTTTGGATTTATATAATCCATTAATAAAGGTTTTTTCTTATCAGAAATATTAACTCTTCTAACTGCTACTGTAACCATATCTGCACCGGATGATTTAATTGCTTTAGCCGTTTCAGCAAGATTTTTATATTTCCCAGTACCAACGATTAATCTCGATTTAAAAATTTTTTTATCTATTTTAAAAACATCTTTTTTCATTTATCCGCCACCAATAAATTGAACTATTTCAATTTTGTCATTATTTTTAAGCTTCTTTTTATTGTACTCACTTTGAGGTAAAATTTTACCGTTAAGCTCTATAGCTACCTTTTTTTTGCTTAATTTATATTTTTTTATCACTTCTATTATTGAAAAATTTTGCTTTAAAGCTACCTTTTTCCCATTTATTTGAATTTTTGCCATAATTTAGTTATTTATTCTAATTATATCAAACTATGCATAATGTTTTAATAATTAATGGCCCCAATCTTAACCTATTAGGTGAAAGAGAAAAAGATAAATATGGTAACACTTCTATAGATGAAATCAAAAAAAATTGTTTATCGTTTTCTAAAGAGCATAATATCAACCTATCTTTTTTTCAATCAAATGTTGAAGGAGAGATTGTGAATGAAATTCAAAAAGCCAGAAATAAACAAAATAGTCTGATAATCAACGCTGGAGGTTATACGCATACATCTGTGGCTATTCATGATGCATTAAAAATTTTAAATATTCCAATTATTGAATTACATATTACTAATATTTATAAAAGAGAAGATTTCAGACATAAATCTTTGATAAGTAAAGTTGCGGATGGTATAATATGTGGTTTAGGTGCTGAGGGCTATACTTTGGCTTTAAAAGCTTCTATAAATTTGATGAAAAATGAAAATTGACAAAAAATTAATAAAAGAGTTAGTCGACTGTCTTGGTGAATTTAATATTACTGAAATTGAATACCAAGATGGCGAAAAAAAAATAAGAGTTTCTAAGGCACAGAGAGGAGCAGTTGAGCAAGCAAGAACTAGCGCAGTTGTATCTCCAAACAAAAGTGTATTGACTAATAACGATGAACAAAAAGGCACTAGGGTAAAATCTCCAATTATTGGTACTGCGTATTTGGCGCCAGAGCCAGGTGCAAAAAAATTTGTAGAGGTGGGTGATAAAATTAAAAAAGGTCAGACGGTAATGATTGTTGAGGCTATGAAAACAATGAACCATGTGCCTTCATCAGCAAACGGTGTTGTAAAAAAAATTATGGTAAATGATGGTCAGCCTGTTGAGTTTGGTCAAACTCTTCTTATTTTAGAATAAAAATGTTTAAAAAAGTATTAATAGCTAATAGAGGGGAAATAGCTGTAAGAATAATAAGAGCTTGTAAAGAGTGGGGAATAAATACAGTCGCTGTACACTCTGACGTTGACTCCGAGTCAATGCATGTAAGATTAGCTGATGAAAGTGTTTGTATTGGATCACACCAACCACAAAATAGTTATTTAAATATTTCTGCTTTAATGTCAGCTGTTGATTTGACAGGAGCAGAAGCAATTCATCCAGGATATGGTTTTTTATCAGAAAACGCAAAATTTGCAGATGTTGTTTCAAAACATGGAATTAAATTTATAGGACCAAGTTCAAAGTTAATAGGTGAAATGGGAGATAAAATTCAAGCTAAAAAAATTGCAAAAGAAAACGGTCTGCCAGTAATTGAAGGTTCAGAAGGCTCAGTAAAGTCATTAGAAGAAGCTAAAAGTTTATGCAAAGACATTGGTTATCCTATTCTTATTAAAGCAGCTGCAGGTGGTGGTGGAAAAGGAATGAAGATTGTAGAGGGTGAGTCTAACCTTTCTGAATTATTTTCTTTAGCTAAAAACGAAGCAAAAAAGTATTTTGGAAATGATGAATTATATATTGAAAAATATTTTAAAAATCCAAGACATATTGAGGTACAAGTTATGTCAGGAAAAAATAGAACAGTTCAATTAGGAGAGAGGGATTGCTCAGTACAAAGAAGACATCAAAAATTAATTGAGGAAACTCCAAGTCCAGTGCTTACTGAAAAACAAAGGACCGACTTATTAAACAAAACAGTAAAGATGGTCGAAAGCATTGGATATGAGGGTGCTGGGACTGTAGAATTTATTTTTGAAAATGGAAAATTTTATTTTCTAGAAATGAATACTCGGGTGCAAGTTGAGCATCCTGTAACTGAAGTACAAACTGGAATTGATATTGTTAAAGAACAACTTTGGATAGCATTTACTGGAAATACAGCTTTAAAACAAAATGATATTAACCCTAGAGGCCATTCTATTGAATGTAGAATTAATGCTGAGGATCCTTCAAAGAATTTTCAGCCTAGTCCAGGGACAATTTCGGTTTGTCATCAACCTTCCGGTTTCAGAACAAGAGTGGATGGATCTATTTTTCAAGGTTGCAAGATTACGCCTTATTATGACAGCCTTATAGCAAAAGTTATATGCAAAGGAAGAAATAGAACTGAAGCTATACAAAGAACTTTAAGATCACTGGATGAATTTGTATTAGAAGGAATAACAACCACAATTGGATTGCATAAAAAAATTTTAAATCACAAAAAATTTATAGACTCTACATTTGATACTAATTGGTTAGGAAAAGAGAAATTTTTTTAAACACTTTCGCATCCGACAAGCCAGATGTCATATATAGCATGATCTATTGGAGCTAATGATGGGTTGGATGAAAAAGTCCATCCATTAAAAATAAAAACTTTTTCATTTTGATTTTCTGATACATCTCTTACTTGAAGATATGCGACTGAATTATTTTTTGAATGAATGCTTTTTGAAATTCCACACTTTAATGCCTTTATTTCTAACAAACCAAATTTAACACTCTCTCCTAATTTTATTTTTATAGGTATTGTTTTCGCGGTTATTTTATCTAATCCAATTAAATTAACAAATCCAATATTATTTTTTTTTTTATCAATAATATTTCTTTTTTTTATACCAACTTCAGGCTTTTTATCTGATTCTTTTTCATTTTCTAGGATTTCATAACTTGGTTCTAAACTTTCCAAATTGATGATTGGTGCTGAAAGTATTTTGTCTTCTGCACTTAGTCCAGAGAACAAAGTCGTTAAAATCATAATTATATATAATTTAATTTTTCCAAGTTTCATAATTTTTAAATTTATTTTTTTTGGATATTTTATTCGGTTTATAGGCTCTATTAGACCCTGATAAATTTTGAGTGTGGCTTTTCTGCCAATTATATTTTTTTAAAGAACCAGAAGGTATTTCGTTAACAGTATGATGCATCCAAAGAAACCAATCAGATGTAATTTTTGTTGCCTCAATATCTTTGGCGTAAATTACCCACCTATCATCTTTCTTGCTTTTATAATATCTATTTCCAAATTCATCTTTACCCACATATTTTCCGAAAAATAAAGTTTTTAGGAAAGTTCCAAAAGTATTTTTATTCCACCAAGTAAAAATTTGTTTTAACCCTATCATACTAAATCCACACAATTTATAATTGTATAATTATATTATAGACACTTACTACAATTTATATATATGTTCAATTAT
>MDTG01031168.1_pt1 | contig 24599 bp, 21 predicted proteins | sample 811421 | NCBI WGS metagenome assembly MDTG01 (sample SAMN05326645, study PRJNA326480) | marine metagenome | isolation source: seawater | place: Pacific Ocean: South East | collected 2011 | reverse complement strand
AGGTGAGCAAAGTCACGTTGCTACTCAAAATATCATAAAAAGTATCAATCAAGGTTTATTTGGAATTAAAGATATCAAGCTTTATGGTCGAGAAGAAGATTTTCTGAAATCGTTTAATGAGAACATAAATAAATTTTCGCATTCATTAAGAATTTTTGAATTTTTACAACCACTTTCTAGAATATTATTAGAATTTTTAGCTGTAATTTTAATAATTACTTCAGTAATGATTTTATATTTTCTAGAATACAAAAATAATGAGATTATAATATTCATTGCTTTATTAGCAGCTGTAGGTTTTAAGTTAATACCATCTGTAAACAAAATTTTATTTGCAGTTCAGCATTTAAAATATTATTTGCCTCTATCAAAAAATATATACAATGAATTAAATTTAGAAAGTACAAAAAAAAACGAAAATAATAAAAAAATTACATTTGAAAAACAAATAAGCATTAACAATTTAAAATACAGTTATGAAAATAATTATGTTCTTGATAACATAAATTTAGATATTAATAAAAATACATCAGTTGGCATTATTGGAAAAACAGGATCTGGTAAAACAACATTGATAAACATTATTTTGGGATTGCTAGAGGATATTGATGGTGAAATAAAAATAGATGGTAAAAAATTTTCTTTGAATAACCGATCATGGCAAAATAAAATAGGATATGTCCCACAAAATATTTATATTATTGATGATAGTATTAAAAAAAATATTGCCTTTGGAATCTCTGATGAAAAAATTAATGATAAAAGAATAATTAATTCTTTAAAAATTGCTCAGATGTACGATTTTACAATGAATTTGCCACAAAATATTAATACAAATGTTGGGGAAAATGGTGCTCAACTTTCTGGTGGTCAAATACAAAGACTAGGTATTGCTAGAGCTGTTTATAATGATCCAGAAATTCTTGTTTTTGATGAACCAACTAGTTCTTTGGATAATGAGACTGAAAAAAATTTTATAGAGGAAATAAAAAAATTTAAATCAAATAAAACAATTATAATCATCTCCCATAAAGAAGAACCTTTAAAGTTTTGTGATAAAATATATAGATTAGAAAATAAAAAGATACTAATCGGATGAAATATAGACCTTTTAATTTTTTTAAATCTATATATTTAAATTATGCTATAAATTTTTTTGCTTTAAATTCTTTAATAATTTTTTTATATATTTTTGATTTAAATAAATTAGTTACCGAAACAGCTTTATTGGCAAGTTTTCTAATTTTATTGTGTCAAATTTTTTCTGGAAATTCACGGACATTGGTATTGTCAAACAAAGAATCTTTAGATGCAGATAAAGTGATAGCTCTAAGACTTTTATTTTTATTCCCCATTACAATCTTTTCATTTATATTTGTTTATCTTTATAATTTTTCAGACATATCTTTTGCTTGCTCGATAATATGCTTGGTATTATCTAATTGGGTATACGAAATTTACCTTTCTAAACAAGAGTTGAAGTCAAAAAAAATAATTACTCATCATTTTATTTTATCTTTTTTTATTTTTTTTTCTGTTTTGATTTCTCTTTATTTGAAGAGTGTATTATTTTTAAAAATTTCAATATTTATTTATTCATTAGTTGTTCTTTTTTTTTCAATATCTTACCTTTTAGAGAGCAAAACAAGTATACCAAAGGTATTAATTGACTATAAAAAAATTTTTAACATTGTTATTTTTTCTTCTTATGGCTCATCATTATCTGTTGCGGTAAGTAATTTTTTTTTCAGATATTTTTTAATTAAATTATTTAGCGAGGACATATCTAGTACAGTTATAATATGTTTTATGGCAGGTTCATTTCCTGTTTCTCTTTTTACTCAGATAATTGGTGCTTCATTATTTAGATTCAAAATAAATTTTAGAAAAGTTTTTAAATATTTTTTGATTATATTTATTGGAATTACATCAATATCTCTAATCACAGTAAATGATTTAATTATTAATATCAATTCTAAGGCTCTTGAATTGAATGATATTATAAAACTTACTATATGTATGTCATTAATCGGAATATATCCAATGATGCTAGGTTTGTTTAGAAGACAATTTTACCTAAATAACTCATCAAGAAGAGAGAACTTTTTTTACTTAGATATGGTTTACAGTTTTTCTGTAATTTTAGTTATTCCTTTTTTATATATTCTAAGTAATCCGAATTATTTAAGTTTCAGTTTTTTAATAACAGGATTTTTAAGTTTTTTTATATTTAATTTTTCTAAAATTTTAAATCACAAAAAAATAATAAGTTTTTTTTTACTATTAATACCTCTACCAGTCTTCATAAGTATTTTTGATGGTTTAAAAAAATTTGAACTTTCTATTGTTGATGGAACTAAATTTTCAGAAGAAATTCTTAGTTTATCTACTTTGCCACTTCCTATTTCTAGTTTAGTTGTGCCATTATTATTAATTTCGCTTCTAAGTAATACAAAAAATAGAACTAATACAATTTATTTTGTAGCTTTAAGCTTTTTTTTAGCTTTATTTTCTTTATCTTTTTCAAGCAGGTTAAATTTTTCAAATTTTTTGAATTTAACACAATTTTTTCTTCCATTAATCGCAATTATATGTGGAGAAATAATTGGATCAAATAAAAAGTTAGACTTAAGGTTTTTAAGATATTTTGCTTTTGTAGCGTCTTTTGTAATGATTTTTCAGATCATATTTACAATCATAGGAAAAACAGACACACTCAATCCCGATATTTCTATTTTGTATATTTATCAAAACGAACAATATTCAAGCTTAGCGCTAATTTTAATATTTTTTATTTTTATTTACAAACAAATTTTAGATAGTCAGAACATATTTTTAAACTATAAAATTTATTTATTATTAACGATACTAGTTTTGTATATATTCTACTCTCAAAACTTACTTTTTTATTTATACTTCTGTACTTTTGCAATATTTTTAATTTTTTTTTCTAAAAGATATATTTTTGGCTACTTATTTTCTGTTTTAATAATAAGTTTGTATATTTATTTCGGAGACCATAATTTATTTTTCGACAAAGATATTTTTTTATATTATAGGTCTGTCGTTTATCATGCTTATTTAACTGAAATATTTAATACATCTGAAAATTTTTTATTAGGATCAAACTTAAATAATGAGTTATACGAAAATTTACCAGGTGTTTTTAATTATTATTTAGATTTTATATATAATTTCGGTTTTATTTCATTTGTACCAATATTATTTCTTATTATAATCACATTAAAAAAAACGTTTAATCTCAAAAATTTTATATTTAGTAACAAAATAAACTTAGCTTTGTTTTTTGTTATTATGTTAATTTTATTTGTTGACTCATTTTTAAAAGTATCATTAAAACAACCATATATTGGTATAATAATATTTTTTATTTGGGGAATATATTTTTCAAGATTAAAAAAAATGTAATATTTTAAACAAATGTTTTCTAGAAAAGTATTTTTAATTTTATTTTTGCTATTTCATATTTTTTTTTTTTCATTAGCATTATTTGAATATCAAGGAAATAAATTTTATTATATATTATTCTCAATTACGTCTCTCTTTTATTTAGTTTATCTTACTGATGATAATAGTTTTTTTTATGAAAACTTTATTTCTGTTTTTTTGTATTCAGGAATTTGGTTAAATTTTAGTATTAAGATTACTTTTTTTAACTCAATATTTCCTGAGGGAGTTGGTTTTTTTGACTACAAGCCCTCATCTTATGATGAAGTGATTTATGTTTGTACAATAAGTTTTCTCTCAATAATTTTTGCAAGTTTTATAAGAAGAAAAATATTTTTTAAATTTGATAATAGTATAAATAAGGTAGTATTAAATTTTAGTTCAAAAAAAATTTTATTTTGGTCTATTTTATTTTTACTATTTACTATATTAATTAGTATTTTAAACTATAAATACTCCATTCATCAAAGAAGTTTAACACCGAAAATTGAATTAAATTTTTTTATTTCAAATTTTTTTAAATGGTTTTTGATAATTGGTTGCACTACTTTTTTTGCATATTTCATAAATTTATTAATAGATTCAAAAAGTAAACTACCAAAAATACTAATTCTATTTCACATAATTGCAGAGTTTATAATTAATTTATCAATGTTAAGCAGAGGCATGATATTTAATTCATTATCTATTGCATGGGGGATATTAAAAAAAAAAAATTATAAGAATGAAAATGTATTTAGATTTATATATTTAATTTTAATTTTTTGTTTCTTTTTTTTAAGTGTTAAAATTATTGGAGATCTACGAATTGAAAATAAAAATAAACTTAATAAATATTGCAATACTCAGACTATTTTCGAGGTTGTTCCAAAATCGTCTTTCAAAAATACTGATGTAAATAATAAATATTTAAAAATATTTTTAAGTAGACTAATTGGCATAGAAGGAGTCATGGCCGTACAATCTTTAGACAATAAAGGATTTCATCTTATTAAGAATGCTCTTAAAGAAACGACTAATTCAAGAAATGAGATAAGTTTTTTTGATAGTTTGAAAAGTGACAAAAGATGTGTAAATGAATTTTCGAAATCGATAACTTTACCTGGCATTATAGCATTTCTTTATTATTCAGGATCTCTAGTATTTGTCGCCACTTCTCTATTCTTAATTTCTATTTTGATGTGCTCTATCGAAAAAATAATGAGATACTTGTTAAAAGAACAATTGTTATTTATTAGTTTAATAAGTCAAATTTTAGCTTATAGAATGTGGCATTTTGGATTTGCACCCCTTAATTCTATAAAATTATTTGTAGCAATTTTTTTAACAATATTTTTAGTTTATTTGATAAATAAGTTTTTTAAAATTAAACAATAAAAATTATTCTTTATTTATAAATTTATTAAATACATAATCTGCCAATAATTTATTTCCATCTTTATTATAGTGACCATTGCAATCTTTATTTACACCAATATATAAACATGTGTTATTTTCGATTTTTTCTCCCAACCAAACTGTTGGATCCCAAACATGATTTTTCCATTTATAATTTTTATAAATTTCATGATTAATATTTTTACTAGTATTATGGAAATAAATTAAAGATGTATAATCTGGTATAATTAAAACTTTACAATTATGATTATTTTCTTCACAAATGGAAAAAAAATACTCAATAATTCTGGAATTAAGTTTTAAACTTTCTTTTTCTCTTAACCAAAATGGTAAGGTGTCAGGAAGTATTCCTGTATGAGAAATAGATCCTTGCTTTTTTTTAATAAAAACAATACTTGATTTAATTAAAGTTAGTGAAAAAGGAAAATTAAATTCTATTAGCTGTTTATTATATTTATTAATTAATTCATCATGTTTTAAAAACGATTTAAAATCTTTTTTAAATAATTTTCCATCTTCTAAAGAATTAATAGGAATTTTTATTAATTTAATTTGATCTTTTTCAATTATAAATTTCGGTTTAAATGTAAAAATATCTATAAAGTTATTAGCAATTAAAGTATAGTTTTGTGTAACATTTCTCTCGATATCAACTGGATGGATTCCAAGTATTATTAATTTTGATTTAAAATTTATATTTTGTTTATATTTTAAAACTGCTTGATCAACTCCATATGCCGGAACTCCAAAATTATATACAGAGCAATTTAGTTTTTTGGCTAATATGCTTGACCAGGCTTCATCATGATTAACATCACTTCCAAAAGTAAAAGAGTTGCCATATAAAGAAATACAATCATCTAAAAATAAAGAGTTAACTGGTGAAATTCTATAACCTTTTTTAGTATATTGATTATTAAGACTATTATCTGACTTTATCGGCCATCCGTTTATTTCATCTCTCTTTGAAAGATAATCATTTAAATCTTTCTCAGTAAAATTTTTGACACCTTTAAAAACTTGTAAATATTTTAATCCAGCCTCAGATGAAATAATTAGATAACTAAAAAATTCAATAGATGAAAAAATTATAATTATAACTAAAAATCTAATTAATATATTTTTTTTATTTCTCATTTTCTATTTATTATAAAATTTGTTTTAATATTGAATTATGTTTATAAGTTATACAAAAAATATCGTATAAATTCTATTTAATGAATATATTAATTTTTTCTCAAAGATTTTGGCCCGAAAATTTTAGAATAAATAATATTGCTCAAAAATTATCAAAGAAAAATAGAATTTTGGTTGTTACTGAGAAACCAAATTATCCAGGTACAAAAAAAATTAAAACAAACTACAAAAGTAAATCTTCATATGAAAAATGGCAAAACATTGAAATTTTTAGATCGTTAACAATTAAAAGAGGTAAGAGTAGTAAGTTGAGATTATTACTTAATTATTTAAATTTTATAATATTTTCTCCATTAGTTTTGTTTAAAAAAATACATAAAAAAAAAATTGATATAATTTTTATTTACGCTACTTCACCAATATTTCAGGCTATACCTGCAATAATATTTGGCAAAATTTATAAAATTCCAATCGTGTTATGGGTACAAGATATTTGGCCAGATGTTTTAAAAGATTTAAGCATTGTTAAAAAAAAATTTATTTTAGATTTTTTAAACTTTTTTGTTAATAAAATTTATATAAACTCAGATTATGTTCTTGTTCAATCAGAAACTTTTAAAAAAAAAATATCTAAAAATGTAAAAAAAAAAATTGAAGTTCTATTCAATCCCGAAACAAATAAAGTTAAAAATAATAATACAAAAAATAAAAAATTTGTAATTACATATGCGGGCAATATTGGTAAGGCACAATCTTTTGAAACCTTGATTTATGCGGTAAAGAAATTAAAAAAACATAAATTATTAATAAAAATTTACGGAGATGGTTCCGAAAAACAAAAATTAAAAAATGATATTATTAAATATAAATTATCAGATACTATAAAAATTTTTGACTCAGTATCTAAAGAAAAAATCGATATCATATTATCAAAATCAAATGCATTTTTATTAATGCTAGGTAAAGGCAAAGGCCTATCTAGTACGCTGCCAGCAAAAATCCAAACTTATATTTCACATTCCAAACCTATAATTGTGAGTTCAGATGGAGAGAGTTTTAATTTTGTTAAACAAAATAAAATTGGTTTTTCATCCAAAGCTGGTAATAGCTACACTCTTTATAAATCAATATTAAAAGCTCAGAATTTAAAAAAAAAAAATTTAGATATCATTAAAAAAAGATCAATAATCTTATTTAAAAAGAATTTTGAAATAAATAAATGGACTAAAAAACTTGAACAAAAGCTTGAAATGTATGCTGAAGATTATAAAAGACGTAAACTTAAAAGTTTAAAATAATATTTAATAATATATGAAAATTTTAATTGTTGGTGGAGCTGGCTATGTTGGTGGAGCTGTAACAGATTTATTAAAACAAAATAGCAATAATGAAATAATTGTATATGACATCTTATTATATGAAAGTTTATTTCAAAAAAATGTAGATTTTGTTAATGGCGATATAAGAAATTATCCATTGTTAAAAAAATATCTCGATTGGGCTGATGCGGTTGTTTGGATGGCAGCATTAGTTGGAGATGGTGCTTGTAGTATAAATCCTTTAATCACTAAAGAAATAAATTGTGATACAGTGAAATATTTGGCTGAAAACTTTGATGGAAAGATTGTATTTTTTTCAACATGCTCAGTTTATGGTGCTCAGGATAGTATTCTTAATGAAAACTCTCCAACAGACCCGTTATCAGTTTATGCATCAACAAAATTAGAGGCAGAAAAAATTTTAGAAAATAAAAATGCTCTTATTTTTAGATTAGGAACTTTATTTGGTGTAGGTGACTCTTATTCAAGAATAAGGATGGATTTAGTAGTAAATGTTTTAACTGCAAAAGCAATTAATGATAAAAAATTAACAGTTTTTGGAGGTAGACAATTTAGACCTTTATTACACGTTAAAGATGCTGCTAGAGTTATTGAAGAGTCAGTAAGATCTAATAAAAAGGGAATATATAATTTACACTTAGAGAATACTAAGATTATAGATTTAGCAGAAAAAATTAAAAGTTTATTCTTAGATGTAGAAATTGAAAAGATTGATATGAAATTTCAAGATTCTAGAAATTATCAAGCAGATGGTGCAAAATTAAGAAAAGATTTTGAATTTAGACCAAAATATTCTGTTGAACATGGCATAAATGAAATTAAAAAATTAATTTTAGAAAAAAGAATAACTGATATAAATGATCCCAGATATACTAACCAAAAATTTTTAGAGCTATTCAAATCAAAATTGGAGTATACAGATGAAGCCTAAATTATTTAAAGGTGGAATTGCTGTTGATAGTAGAGGAAGTGTTTCATTTAATAACAATTTAATATTAAATAAAATAAAAAGATTTTATATTGTTAAAAATAAAAAAAAAAATTTTGTTAGAGCTTGGCATGGACATAAAATTGAGGCTAAATTCATCTTATGTATTAGTGGCAAAGCAAAAATATCTGCAGTTAAAATTAATAATTTTAAGAAACCATCAAAAAAATCAAAAATTTTTAGTTGGAATTTAGATAGTAGTTTGCCTAATGTAGTATATGTTCCTCCTGGTTATGCTAATGGATCAAAATCTACAAGTAAAGATATGAAACTACTAATATTTTCAACATCAACTTTAGAAAAAAGTTTAAAAGATGATTTTAGATATCCAGAAAAATTCTGGAAAATTTAATTATGAGGAAAAAAGTGTTAGTTTTGGGAGCCTCTGGGATGTTAGGTTTAGAGGTAATAAGGGAACTTTTATCTAAAAATTTAGATTTATACGCATCAATTAGAAATTCAAAAGATGTGTTAAAAATTAAAAAATATTTAAACACCGATATTTCTAAAATAAAATTTATTAATTTTAAGATAGATGGAAATTACAAAAAAAAACTTAAAAATTTAGTTAATAAAAAAGATTATATAGTAAATTGTATTGGGGTTATTAAACCCTATATTGATGAATATAATATTGATAGTATTAAAAATGCGATTAAAGTTAATTCATTATTTCCACATGAGTTAAACAATTGCGTCAAAAATAAAGCTAAAATTTTTCAAATAGCCACAGATTGTGTTTATGACGGGGTTAAAGGAAGGTATTGTGAAAATGATTCTCATAACGCTAATGATATTTATGGAAAATCAAAAAGCCTAGGAGAAGTAAAAAGTGATAATTTTTATAACATTAGATGTTCAATTATCGGAAAAGAGATAAAAAGCTTCAAATCATTATTATGTTGGTTTTTAAATCAACATGACAATGCACATTTGTTTGGATTTAAAAACCATTTATGGAACGGAATTACAACTAGGCATTTTGGAAAAATTGTATCAATTCTCATAACTAAAAATATAAAGATTCCTAATATGCTTCATATTGTTCCAAGTAATACTGTAAATAAATTTCAATTGTTAAAACTATTCCAGAGAAAATTTAATAGATTTGATTTAAAGATAACAAAAAAAAATGCTGATATTGTGGTTAATAGAAACCTAAGAACTAATTTTGAAAAAGTTAACAAAAAAATAAATAGTATTTTAGGCTATAAAAAACTTCCAACAATAAATCAAATGATAAACGAAATTATTTAATTTTTTAATAATTAAATGAAAAAAAAAAATAAAATTTTAACTATTATTGGTACGAGACCTGAGATAATAAGACTTTCAAGATTAATTCCAAAATTAGATGATAAATACAATAATATTTTAGTCCACACAGGGCAAAATTATGATTATGAATTAGACAAAATATTTCTTAAAGAATTAAAAGTTAGAAAGCCAAATTATTATTTAAAGGCCAGAGGAAGTTTTGCAGAACAAATTTCAAAAATTATATTTAAACTTGAAAAAATAATTAAATTAGAAAAACCAGAAAAATTTTTAGTATTGGGTGATACAAATAGCAGCGTAGGTTCAATTGTAGCAAAAAGAATGGGTATAACGGTTTATCACATGGAAGCAGGAAATAGATGCTTTAGCAGCAAAAGTCCAGAGGAAGTAAATAGGAAAATAATTGATCATACTAGTGATATATTATTACCATATACCAAAGGCAGTAGAAAAAATCTTTTGTTAGAAGGTATAAATTCAAAGAATATCGTAGTAACAGGAAATCCAATTACGGAAGTAATTCACTTTTATAAGAAATATATAGAAAGCTCTAAAATTATTACGAAATTACAATTAAAAAAAAACAACTTTTTTGTTCTTACAATGCATAGACAAGAAAATGTTGATAATTTAAAAATTTTAAAAAAACTTACAGATACCCTTAATAAATTAGTTAAAAAATTTAATAAAAAAATTGTTTGGCCTATTCATCCACGATCTAAAAAAATGTTGAAATTAGGCAGGGTTAATTTAGACCGAAGAATTCTACTTATCAAGCCTTTAGGTTTTTTTGATTTTATAAAGTTAGAGAAAGATTGTTTAATGACATTTACTGATAGTGGAACTGTACAAGAAGAAAGCTCAATATTAAAAAAACCATGCTTAATAATTAGAGAGTATACTGAAAGACCAGAAACTATAGTAGCAGGAGGTGCAAGGCTTGTTGGTAGTAATACTAATAAAATATTACAGACTGTAAGTTATTATATTAAAAATAAAATTAAAATAAAAAATATTAATGATTATACAAGTAAAAATGTTAGCTCTAAAGTCATGAAAATCTTAAAATCAAGAATTTAAAACTTCTGAATATGACTTTAATTAAAATATTAAATCATAATGAAACTAAATCATTTGTAATATTTTTTTTAATTTTTATTTTTCATTTATTATTTATTAATCTTTATCCAATAAACGATGAGTTTATTTTTCCTGTAGGAGCTAAACTTCTAGAAAGATCCAATATTAATGAGATCAGTTTATTTTTCAATTTTAATGCGAATACATTAGGTTTCTCATTATTAATTTATTTCTTGTCAAAATTATTACCCTTAGATTTTTATATTCTGGGTAAAATTCTATCTTGCTCCGGCTTAATATTAATTTATTTATCAACACATGCTTTAATAAAAATATTCAATTTAAATATATTGAAAGAAAAGCATATGCTAATCTTGTTAATATTATTAAATCCTCTAATTTTTATTTTTAGTTTTAGAGCAACACCAGATTTATTTTCTTCTGCTCTATCACTTTTTTCTATTACCTATTTTATAATTAATAAAAATTTCTTTTTAAAACTATTTTTAATAATCTTATTTTCATTTGCAGTTATTATTAAACCATTTAATGCAATACTAATTTTTTTAATATTTATTAGTTTTAATTTTAAAGATTTTTTATCAAAAAAAAATTTTAATTTACTAATTTGGTCTTTAGTTTCTTTTTTAATTCCTACTTTTTATTTTTTTTTTAATTATCAATTTTTTGAATTTGTTTTTATTCCTAATGAATTTAGATTAATTAAAATATTTAGTCTAAAAAGATATTTAATTAACTTTATAAGTTATGTAGGTTTTTTTAATCTTTTTTTAATTTTGATTTATTCTAAAAGTTTTTTTAACTTTTTTAAAAAAAATTATTTTTATTTTTTAATTTATATTTTAATTTCTATTCTTTGTACTTTTTTTTTAATGCAAAATGTAGGAGAATTAAATTTTGGTTTTGTACAAGATTATTTAAATCCTAGAATTTATTTTTTTATAATAACTCTTAGTTTTTTTTTATTTTTTCATTTTATTATTAATAATTACAATGACAATAAATTTAGCAGATATCATTTGAATATAATTTTTTTAATAATTATTTTTTTAATTATCTTGTCAAATTTTCACCCAAGCCAAAGATATCTACTTACAATAATGCCACTTGGTCTTTTTCTATTTTTCTTATCTAGCAATATTAAAATATTAAACATATTAACAGTCGCAGTTTATATAGTGATGAATATTCTTCTTTTTACTAATCATTATTACACTTCAAAAAGTATAGAAAATATTATTGTTTATTTACAGGAGAACCAAATATTGCATGATACTTATCCAGGTTTTATTGGGCAGCATTCTTTAAATTTTTTTATTGATTTTGATAAAAATATTTTAATATCTATGGATAAAGAGTTTTTACTTGATGAACAAAAAAATGAAAAAAAAAAATATTATGTAAGTGAAAAAAAACCTTCTGATGATAAAAATATAGTATTTTATACAGAAACTAAGAATATTTTTAAAAAAAATAGGAACTTATATTTAATTAAAAAATAATTTTTAATTAGTCTAACTCAAATTTTTCTTTATAATCTTTTTTTAAGGATTGATCTTGTTTGTTTTTCTCTAGAAAACAATTTCCTATTACAAGAATATCTAACTCTGTACCCATGAAACAATTAAATGCTTCAGTTGGAGTATTTACTATAGGTTCTCCTCTTACATTAAAGGATGTATTTACAAGAACTGGACAACCAGTTATTTCTTTAAATGATTTTATAAGCTCATAATATCTTTTATTATTTTTTCCATCGACAGTCTGGATTCTTGCTGAATAATCAACATGTGTAACAGCTGGAATATCAGAACGTTTAATATTCAATTTATCAATACCAAACAATTTTTCTTCTTTATGGTTCATTTTAATTAATTTTTCTTCGCTTACATTTGCTACTATAAGCATATAAGGGCTATCAACATTAATATTAAACCAATTATTTAAATCTTCTCTTAAAATTGAAGGAGCAAAAGGGCGGAAACTTTCTCGGTATTTAACTTTTAAATTTAAGGTTTTTTGCATTTTATCTGATCTTGCATCTGCAAGTATTGACCTTCCTCCCAACGCTCTTGGACCAAATTCCATTCTTCCCTGAAACCAGCCTACAGCATTTCCATTAGATAAAGTTAAGGCAGTTTTTTTTATTAAGTCCTGGTTGTTTATTACTTCATAATTTGCACCAATATTATTTAATTCTATCTCAATTTTATTTTGATCATACTCTGGACCTAAATAGGAACCTTTCATGTTATCATTTGGATTTATATTTCTAGGATTTTTATCTTCAATATGCCATAAGGCTAGCGTTGCTCCTAGCGAGCCTCCCGCATCTCCAGCTGCTGGCTGTATCCATATTTTATCAAAAATTTTTTCTTTAAGAATTTTTCCGTTCGCTACGCAATTTAATGCAACACCCCCAGCCAAACATAAATTAGGAACTTTATACTCTTTTTTTAAAGATTTAAGAATTTTAATCATTATATCTTCTGTTACCTCTTGGATAGAGGCAGCAATATCCATATGAAATTGTGTTAATTCCTCTTTATTTGGATTTCTTGGATTTTTTCCAAAGAGTTTATCAAATTTTTTATTTGTCATGGTCAATCCAGTTGCATAATTAAAATATTTTTGGTTTAATCTAAAACTTCCATCATTTTTAATATCAACTAAATTATTTTTAATTTTATCAACATACAAAGCTTTACCATATGGCGCTAAACCCATTAGTTTATATTCTCCACTATTAACTTTAAATCCTGTATAGAAAGTAAATGCAGAGTATAATAATCCTAAAGAGTGAGGAAAATGAATTTCTTTTACAATATCTAATTTATTTGACTTACCAATTGCAACAGTCGTTGTAGCCCATTCACCAACTCCATCAGCAGTTAATACCAAGGCTTCATCAAAAGGAGATGGAAAAAATGCACTTGCTGCATGACTAAGATGATGTTCTGAAAAATAAATTTTTTTATCATTTTCAAAATTTTTGTCATGCCTTTTTAATTGATTAATAAGTAAATTTTTTTGAAAAAGCTTTTCTTTAAGCCACAAAGGCATTGCTTTACAAAAAGATTTAAATCCTTTAGGGGCAAAAGCAACATATGTTTCGAGCAATCTTTCAAATTTTAAAAAAGGTTTTTCATAAAAAACAATCTTATCTATATCTCTTAGCTTTAAATTTGTATAATTAAGAACAAAACTAACTGCGTTAAAAGGATAGCTAGAATCGTGTTTGATTCTTGTAAATCTTTCTTCTTGTGCAGCAGCGATAATTTCTCCATCAATTAAAATTGAGGCTGCACTATCATGATAAAAAGCTGAGATACCTAAAATTTTAGTCACTTAGAAAATTGTATAAATGAATGGTGCAACTGCTGATCCTTGACTTAAAATAATAAGCCCTCCAAATATAACTAATGTAATTATTATTGGTAAAAGCCAATATTTTTTTCTTACTTTAATAAATTCCCAAAATTCTTTCAAAAAACTCATTTTTTTTAAAACTGATTCTTCATCTGATTTTTATGATCACTTTTTTGTATCCAATAAGATGAATTTTTTTTTTTAATTTTTAAGTTAAGTACATCTTTATTAAAAATTTTCAATATTAAAGATGTTGGTGTTACAACTAGGAAAAATACAAGCCCCATAACTATTGGTGATATTATTCTTCCTAAAAATAATCCAAATTTCATCCATAATTTGTTAAGGGGTAATAATAAGTTAGAATTTAAAATTCCCAATATAAGAAATATACATGCAACTGATAAAGACCAATATCTTATACCGTCTTTGTTTATTAATGGATATAAAGAAATAATTAAAAAAAAAATAAAGAAAACTATTCCAAAATTTCTGTTTGATGGAAGTTTTAAATCATTAATTTTATCTTTTGAATTCATAAATTATTAATAATTTACGATTATCAAAATTTGTATAATTAATCAAAGGTTTCTCTTAAAAATTGTGATAAATAAATATATATTTTTAATTAATTAATAATTAAAGAAAAGCTCTTTAAATTGATAAAATCTTATTATATGTGATCAAGATAATTTAATTTATTATAATTTTAAAATCAAATGAGTGAAAAAATTTTTATAAATATTTTTAAGGTGATAATTTTTTTGATACCAGTTGGACTTATTACCGGTCCATTCATTCCAGATTTAGCTATAACATTAATGGCTTTTTTATTTATTCTATTATCTATTAAAAATAATCTTTGGAAGAAGTATTATGACAATAATATAGTAAAGTTTTTATTTATAATAAATATATATTTAATTTTTATATCATTATTTTCAGACAATTTATACTTGTCATTAAAAAGTTCAATTTTCTATTTTAGATTTTTATTAGCCTCAATTGCAATTTGGTTTTTATTAGATCATGCAGGTTATTCATTTAAAAAAAATTTAACAGTTTATATGATGCTTATTTTTTTATGTTTATCACTAGATGCAATATATCAATACAAATTTGGAGAAAACATCATTGGTTTAAAACCATTGCATATTTATAGAATTTCTAGTTTTTTTGGTGATCAACTGGTTCTTGGAAGCTATCAGTCAAGGTTATTAATATTATTAATGGGACTTTATATGGCATTAAATATTTTTAATAAAAATATTTATTTTATAAGTTTATTCTTCCTGTTTACAATATGTTCAATTTTTTTAAGTGGTGAACGTACTTCGTTTGCTTTATTATTAATTTCAATATCTTTATTTTTATTTTTAACTAAGTTTTCATCAAAAATATTTGTTCCTATTCTACTATCAATCTGTCTAGTTTTATTTATTTCATATTTTGATAAACAAATGAGATATAGAATATTTATTGAGCCGTTGCATCAATCAAATCTAGCTTCTGAAAAATTATTGAAAATATATGAGACAGAGAAAAAAAGTTACATACATGATGATAAAAAAATATTAATATTTAGCAAAGAGCACAACGCTCATTACAACACTGCTTTAAAGATATTTTTGGATAATACTATTATTGGAATAGGCCCTAAAATGTATAGGATAAAGTGTTCTGATGAAAAGTATATCTCAGGAAATGAGTCATGCTCCACCCACCCGCACAACGTCCTTATGCAAATTCTATCTGAGACAGGATTAGTAGGTTTAATTTTATATTTAATTATAATTTATTTTATAGTTTCAGAAATTGTTAAAATTTATAGAAACCAACTTAAAAGTGAAAGCTATATTCAATTAGGTTGTTTGATATTATTTTTTATAAATTTATTTCCGTTTGTGCCCTCAGGGAATATCTTTAATAATTGGTTGTCAGTAATATTTTACTTTCCTCTAGGGTTCTATCTTTATTCTTCTAATTACAAAATTGAAAAAAATAGATTAAAATCAACAATCTAGGGAGCTTTTAATATTAATTTTTTTATTTATGGCATAATAATATGCTATCTTTCAATATTTATAATGTTTAATTTAACTAGCCAAACATACTTATTATTAATCATAACTGTTTTAATAAATTTTCTTTTTTTTCTTAATTTTAGAAAATTAAACTATTTTTTTAATTTTTATGATTATCCTCAAAAAAAAAGGAAAATTCACAAAATTAAAACATCACTATTAGGTGGTTCAATTTTTTTTATTTGTTTAAATATTTATTTTTTATTTGATTATATTTATTTTAAAAAATTTATAAATTTTTCATATATCAGTCTGATCTTATCATTTAGCTTGATATTTATTATTGGTATTATAGACGACAAAAAAGATCTAAAAGCTTTAATTAAATCTATATGTTTTATATTTATTATTTTACTTTCTGTTATACCCAATGAAAATTTAGTTATTCAAAATTTAAAATTTTCGTTTTTAGAAAATGATATAGTTTTAAATAATTTTTCTTTTTTTTTTACGGTATTTTGTATTTTTCTATTTATAAATGCTTTTAACATGTATGATGGAATTAATGGTCAGGCAGGACTTTATTTAATTATATTTTTTTCTTACTTTTTTTATAGGGGAATATTGAATGAAATGTCATTATTTTTAATAATATGTGGAATATTTTTTATTTACTTAAATTTAAAAAATAAATTATTTCTTGGTGATAATGGAAGTCTTTTAATTTCTTTATTAATATCTATCGTAGTTATTAAATCTTATAATGAAAATTTGATTAAAAGCTGTGATGAAATTTTTATTTTAATGATGTTACCAGGCATAGACATGGCTAGATTATTTATAGAAAGAATTTTAAAAAAAAAAAATCCTTTAAGTGCTGATGGAAATCATTTACATCACATATTGCTAAAAAAATTTAGATTAAATAATGTAATATTAATTAATTTATCTTTAGTATTAATACCTTTAATTTGTTATATACTTGGTATTGAATCGATAATAATAATTTCCTTATTTTTAATACTTTATTTATTTATTTTCATTAAATTAAAAATAAATTAAACTTTTTTTTCATAAAACTTTAGTCCACGTTCAATGCCATTCTCAATAGTAATTTGTGCTTTAAAACCAAGTTTTTTTTGTTTAGTTGTTGATCCTGCTCTTGCATAAACACCAACTGGTTTTGTTTTTTTAGTTTTTATATCAAATTTAAAACCTGTTATTTTTTTTCCTAATTGAATAAAGTTTATGAAACTTGTGTAAATTCCTGTTGATAAGTTAATGGCTGATGCATCATTTACCTTATCCATTGTTTTAATCACACCAGTGACACAATCATCTATGTGTATAAAATCTCTCATTTGTTTCCCATCACCCCAAACTTGAACAACTTTCTTTTTTTCGGCTAAAATTAAGTTTTTACATAGATTTGGAAATGGATAATTTATATCTTGATCTTCGCCGTATCCGGAAAAAGGTCTATAACAGACTGACTCAATGCCATGTTTTTGAAATGCAATTTTTGCAAGGAATTCACCCGTTAGTTTTGACCAACCATATGTGTAATCTGGAACCCCAAGATTTTTTGAAAAATCTAAATCTTCCTCTTTTAATAATCTGTAGAATTTTTTTGTTTGTAGATTAAGTGGATAACTAGCACTAGAACTAAAGTATAAAGTTTTCTTTGGTTTTGCAGATATACACCATTCCCAAAATTTACTATCTATGGTTAAATCTTGAGCAACAGCAAGGGGGTTATTTTCTATCATCTCTCTTCCACCTACTATTGCGGCCAAATGAAGGACGTAATCAAATTTTTTATACTTATTTTTCTTAAACCAATCTACACAATCTTGTTTTGTAAATTTAAAATTTTTATAATCAAATGGATTAAAAAGAGGCCAATTTTTTTTTGGATCTATTGCACCAGTAAACTTCTGAATATTATCTATTGCAAATACCTCATATTTTTTCTCTAGAAAATGTTTACAAAAATGTCTTCCAACAAAACCAGCCGCTCCTGTTATTAAAACTCTTTTCATTTATTTAATATTTTTTGATACAGTTTAAAAGCTGCCCAGGATTTCTCTGGTAAAAAATTTTTAATATTATTCGGATTTTTTTTTAATTCTCTAATTAAATCTAAGTTATTTTCGTATCCTATGTACTCTTTTTTCATATCTTTAGTAAGATCATGAATATTTCTTTGTTGGTAGACCGATGGTTTGTTGTATAAAATTTTAAAACCTTTAGCTTCCACATAATATGAAGCCCATATATCATCCATTCTTCCTATATGTGGGTATAAAAAATAATGTTTAATTACCCTTCTCTTTAAAAATGTATTTTGTGAATTAAATGGTGATGGCTTATTAGAAGTAAAAGGAAATATAGAATTTTTGAACTTACACTCAGGCGCATGTTCCATTCTGCATATTGCGTCGATATCTGGATCTCCATTCCAAAAATCTGCTTGAATATCAAAATAAGAATTTATTTTCTTTTTCTTTTTATTTTTATTTTTATTTTTTAATATTTGTAATGGAAAACCACGATGCCATAGATGCTTGTAATTTGTAACCGATATTGGGTCAAAAACTTCCTCTTGAGTAGAGTATTTATTTAATTTTACTTTTTTATTGATAATTAAATTTTTATTCCAGTTGGATAAGGGTATGTTGTCATCATCAATAGTAGCTATTATATCAGCTCCTTTTTTATAAGCTAAAATCATTGCAAAATTTCTTCTTTGAATACAATTCCAACCGATTAAATCAGATAATTTTTTACTAATTTTTTCTTGATCTTTTGGACTTAAATATATTCCATTTTTTAATTTATAACTTGAAGGAGTTTTTAAGTCTCCAGATACTATTAAATTCCAATCTTTTAAATTATCGAATTTTTGTATGGCTTTAGTAGGAGCATTGATTGTAGTTGATATTATATATTTTTTCATTTCTGTAATTTAATAACTGAAAATTTTTTGAATTCATATCCAAAAAAATTTATTTTAGATGAAAAAATCGAATTTTTATCATAATGGGTAATTTTATAATCAGATGTCTTAACTATAATTTTTTTTTTGTTTAAAATGTGAGGATCAAAATAAAGATGATAAACGTGAGGAACAATTACATTTGGTGCTGTATTTTCCAGAATTTGATTTGATTCTAAAAAATTTAATATCTTTTTTGTTGACTCACCTACTATGTAATAATTTGCTAATAGAATTGAATTTATAATTATATAAAAAGACATAGTTACATAAATCAATAATTTTGGTTGGTAATAATTAAAAATTATTAAATAAATAAATGGTATTGGAAGGATTAAATATCTTTGTGCAGCTTTAATAAACGAAAGTGCAAATAAGTACAGTAAAATAGAAATCAAAATTATTTTGCAATAATCTAATTTTTTTTTACTTAATTCCTTTGATGTTAAAAATAAATAAATAAATAAAGAAAAAAATATAAACAAAAAAATAATTATACTTTTGTATATCTCTTCAGGTAATAAAGATTGTAAGGGGCCCAGATCTAATTCAGATGATATAAAAAAAAACCTCTGTAAATAAAAACTGGAAATTAGAGATAATAATAAAATAATTAAAATTTTTTTATTATCATCTTTTTTAATAATTGAAAAAAAAGACACAAAAATAAAAGGCGTGCTAATTAAAGCTAAATATCCTAAATAAAATATAAAGTTATTTAATACCCAAAAGTAATTTCTACTTTTATCACTACCAATTATTGCTATTTCTAAATCTTCATTAGTAGGTGCTAAGATGAAACCTAAGAAATTATATGTAAATATATTCCATAAAATTATTGGTATAAAAATTAATATTAAAGTAAAAATAATTTTTTTTAATTCTATTGTTTTTCTAAATTGATTATAAAATAAAATTATTATTGGTATAATCATTATCAGGTTGTAAGATTTTATGACAATTGCAAAACCAAGTAATAAAGCATCAAAAAATATTAATTTATTATTATAGTTATTTAAGATTCTTGAGAGAGCGAAAATTGAAAGAGAGAATGCAAATAGATCATTAAAAGCTCTAAATCCATAGGAAAAAATAATAGAATTTAAGAAAATTATAAGAATAAATAATATTAAATTTTTTTCAAATTTATAGAATTTGAGAATATTTAATAATCCAAATCCCAAGAAAAAATAACTAAACGCACTAATAATTTTAATTGCTTGAAAACCATTAATCGATGGTATCAAAAAATTTAACACTGAACCCAATGCTGAAAAAATATAAGTGTTAAATTGAGCAGAATAATAGGTTTCGATGTATATAAGTTTATCACTTGATTTAAATAAGTTGGAGTATTGACCGTAGCCTCCTTCAAAATTTGTAGGAAAAAAATTGATTGAAATTAAATGAATTAAGAATGAAATTAAAATTAAATATTTTAATTGATTAATATTTTGATTTTTTATCATTTAAATTATCTCTAATATCTTTATAAGAGCCTTATAAAAAACACAAAAAAATTATGAATGAATTTACCAAATTTTATACTGGCAAAAATTATAATCAACATATGTATTCTGGTTTGATAGGATACTTTATGAGACTTTGTCATCGAAGTATGGAGCTTGATGTAAATAAAAAAAACCGAGTTTTGGAAATTGGTCCAGGAACTCATGCCCATATAGATTATTTAAAGCATGAATTTGAAGAATATTACATTTTAGAAAAAATCGATGAATTGGAAGAAGTTTATAAAAATAAAAAAAATGTAAAATATTTTAAGTATGATGGTAATAAATTACCTTTCGAAAATGAATTTTTTGATAGAATTATTATCTCTCATTGTTTAGAGCACATTTTGGACCCCGAACCATTTATAATTGAAATGTTTTCAAAACTTAAAAAGGGCGGAAATTTAACTATAGGTTTACCAACAGACCCTGGAGTTATGTGGAGAATTGGAAAATTTATAAGTGCAAATTTTCTAATAAAAAAAAGTTATAATTATTCAAAAGATGATTATTACTATTTTACAGCAAAAGATCATGTGAATAGTATATTTTCATTGATCCCAGTTATTAAAAAAAATTTCAAAAACATTAGTTTTCAAAAATATGAACCCTTTAAAGTTCCATTAATTGATTTAAATCTTTTTTATATTATTGATGTAAAAAAATAAATTTATTTAATAAATTTATTTTTTTCTGAAAAAAAAAATTCTAAAGCCAGTTAAAATATATGCAAAATTTCTGAAAAAAGAATTATTTGTATTTCCTTCTTTTCTTGAATTCCATTTGCTTGGAATTTCTATGAAATTTATACCTAATTTAATTGGAATCAATACTGTTTCTAAAAGAATAGGATGTCTGTTTTCTTTTAAGATAAATCTTTTTATTAGTTTTGATGGGTAAACTCTATAAGCAAAAGTTAGATCAGAAAGACTTACAGAATATAGTTTAGAAAAAAAAAATTGAAAAAGTTTATTTAAAAAAAGTTTGAGTATATTATATCCCTTAAAAGAATTTTTTTCTAACCATCTATTTGCTACAATTATTTTGTTAGGATTATTTTTCGAATTAGTAATTAATTTTTTAACATCATTTGGATTTGTTTCAAGATCTGAAGCCATTAAAATAAAGTGAGAAGCTTTTATATTTTGAATGGCTATTTTAATTGCACCTCCAATGAAACTTTGTTTTTGATAAATAATCTTAATTTTATCCCTATATTTGAGTTTTAACTTATAGGATATATTTTTACTTTTTTGCTTTGATTTAGTTTTAGAAAGCACAATAAAATATTGGGAAATATCTTTGGAGCAATGTTTTTCAATAATATTAATAGTTTCTTCTAAAGAAAATGTTTCATCAATTACTGGAAGAAATATATCGAATTTTTGTTTATTTCTATTTAACAAAATAATACTTTTTATAACTTTTTACTTTCTCCATTTTTATATCTTTAACATCAAATTCATTTTTGGCCATATTTGTACATGGAGATAAATTAGAATAATAGCACATAGAAAGTTGTGGAGTATAAAAAATTATTTCATTATTTTGAAAATGAGGTGTCATTTTGTTTTGAACTATTAAGGGATTATCAGAGTAAATAACTGGCCATGGCGAAGTTTTTAAGTCAAAATTTTGATAAATCCTTAAAGAATGTTTACTCAATAATCCTATGAAAAAAATTATAAATATTAATTTTAGTTTTTTTCTAAAATTACTAAAATCTATCTCATATATTTTTAATAAAATAAATACATATAAAATACCAAAAAAACTTATTAAATAACCATAACCATATCTAAAAACTGGAAATTTTATAAACCACAATATAGATCCAAATAAATTTAAAAAAATTAAAAACCAGAAAATTTTTTCTTTTTCGTTAAAAATTTTAAATTTTTTATTTTTTCCAGTCATTACAATAAATAGTGTAAAAATTAAAACAAAAATTAAGAAAGGAGTTATTTTTTTTATTATTTTTTTTCCATGATGTTTTTTCCAAGTATTGATCCATTCAAAAGTTTGAATAAATTCTTCAAAACTTTTTTCGGTTTGATTTGGAGCGCCTTTTGTCCATGCTTCGTTTTCAATCCTACCACTTTTAGCATTACTTCTCCTTGTTTCACTTTTATCAAACCATTGTAATGTTTTAAAACAAGTTTGTTCTATTGGAAAAGCTGCACAACCTGATGTAATTATATTTTTTCCTATCCAGCTAAAAAATATCAAAATTATGCATAAAAAAATTTTACTTTTGTAAATTTTTAAAAAGTTATTTTGAAAAATAAAAAATAATGGAATTAATAACGCTAGCAACATGGTTAGCTTATTAAAAAAAATAAAAATTCCAATTAAAGAAATTTTGTTAAAAAAATTATTATAATTTTGTATATATTTTTTATAATTTAATGTGAGTATCATTAAATACATAAAATAAAAATGTGCAGGACCATCATTACCTAAACTACTATAGCGGTTCATTCTAAAAAAAATAAAAATTATAAAAATAAAAGATATAAACACTATAAAATTATTTTTTTGATTAAAAATATTTGTTAATAAATAAAGTGTCATAAAGGTAAAGATTAGTGCACCAGGAATCAGTATTCCGTTATCAAAAAATATATGATTATTAAAAGATGCCGATAAATACTGGATGATAGAAATGTGACCAAATCTAAAATGTAAATTTGATAAGCCTATAATAATTTTATTATCATTAAGAATACTTATGAATGGTAGATGGTATGATCCTGCATCAGGTCTATACACGTTATCATAAGATATTACTATTGTTGAAATGATTGCTACAATTAAACTTAATTTAAATAATTTTTTAAATTCTAAATTAACTTTTAAATGACTATTAAAAAGCAACACTATAAAAGGCAATATAAATAGTAAATCATTAATGTACCTGTTTAAGCTGACAAAAAAATTAATTAAAAATGCTAATATAGATGAAATAATAATTCCAAAGAGCGCAAATTCAGAATAATTCTTTTTATCATTAATATTTTCATTGAATAAAACTCTAGAAGAAATAGATCCAACTATAAGAAAATATATTGAAGATAAAAAAAACGATAAAAATATAAAAATCATTTAAATTCTTTTTATATGAATTAAAATATAAATATATGACTAATTTAAAAGTACTAAATATTATAAAATATAAGTTAGTCAGATTGATTGAAAGCAATCCAAGTTTAAATCTTTTGATCTATAACAATATTAAATATTTTAAATTCTTACTTCCTCATGAAAAAGATTATCTTGGTATGAGAAAGTTGTGTCAAAATAGTTTAAGCAAAGTAATAATAGATATTGGTGCCAATTTGGGTATTTCATCAATGGGTTTTAGACAAATGGGATTTAGAAATAAAATCTATATTTTTGAACCTAATCCAGTAATTTTCAAAAAACATCTAATTAATGTTAGAAAAAATTATGAAAATATTGTTTTAAAAAATATAGCTCTAGGAGATTCAAATCAAAAAAAAAACTTTTTTATCCCTTATTATAAAAATCAGGCAATCCATTATTTTGGAAGTTTTGACAAAGAGTACATAAACAATAGTATTCAGATGACTTTTCCAAAAATAGTACCAGATATAAAATTTAAAAAAAAAAAAATAAGTATAAAAAAATTTGATAATTTAAATTTAAAAATAAAACCACATTTTATTAAAATTGATGTTGAGGGTTTTGATTTTTTGGTTTTAAGAGGATTGTCTAAAACAATTAAAAAATATAAACCGATATTTTTAATTGAATATAACAAGGAAAATTTTTTACAAATTAATAAATTTTTAAAAAATTATGAAAAATTTATTTATGATATTGAGTTAGATAAATTAATTAAATTAAAAAAAGAGTTTTATGATAGAATTTCTAGAAGTAGTAAAACTAATTTACTTTCAAATAGAAATATATATTTTGTTCCAAAATGAAAAATAAGTATTTAATTTCAGTAGTTATTCCAGT
>MDTG01139709.1_pt1 | contig 24604 bp, 26 predicted proteins | sample 811421 | NCBI WGS metagenome assembly MDTG01 (sample SAMN05326645, study PRJNA326480) | marine metagenome | isolation source: seawater | place: Pacific Ocean: South East | collected 2011 | reverse complement strand
TAATGATATAAATAATTTATCATTTACAAATTTCAGATCAGCTGTAGGTCAACCTAAAGATGTTGTAGGAAAAAATTTGGTACTACATTTAAAAGATGACGATATATATTTAAGTGTTAAGTTTACATCCTGGTCTCAGGGACAAAAGGGTGGCTTTGCATATGAAAGAAGCACTCCTTAGAGATAATATTTATAAATAATATGGATTTATTCGATATCTCTTTTATTTTATCTACTCTTTGGGTAGGTCCTTTCTGGTTTGCTATGCTCTTTAACCCAAGGAAAGAAAAAACTAAAAAATTGTTAAAGGAACCATTATTTTTTTTAGGGCCGATTTTAATCTGGTATTTAATTTTTATAGTTAGCCCACCCAATCTAGTTGTAGACTCAAATAGTCAAAATGACTTTCTTCAAAGTTTGGCTGCAAGTTTTTCAACAAAAGCAGGATTGACTGCAACATGGGCTCACCTTGTAGCTGGAGATATATTTGTTACAAGATGGATTTGGAAAAAAGGTATTGAAAACAATACTAATATCTGGTTACTTAGATTTTCAATATTTTTCGGAGTAATGCTGATGCCAATAGGTTTAGCAGCTTTTACATTATTTGGATCAAAAAAAGAGAAAGTTAATTAGTTAACAATTCCATCATTGTTAACGCTGATATTTTACCGATTTCTTTTATTCTATCTCTCGGGGTATCATCTCCTATTTCATATGTTACTCCAACCGCATTATGAGCATTTAAAAACCAACCTTTAGATGTAGGTTGAGTACTTTTACTTGGTTGTTCATTTACTTGATAGTTTGGTATGTTTTTCTCTAATCCTTCAAACCAGTCTGTTAAAAAATTAGGCATTGATGTATTTTCTCTTTCGATATTTGTATAGAAAACGTCATAGTATGTTGAATGAAAATCAAGACCAAGTACTAAATTTGAACTGTTCTTTTTTAAAACTTTTGATATAAAATTTACTGTTGTTTTTATTTCTTTTTGATTGTAAACTGACCAATCTCGATTTAAGTCAACACCTCCGGAACTATGTCTCCAATGGCCTAAATCAACTCCATCTGGATTCATCAAGGGGAATGCTAAGATTCTATATTTATTTAAAAAATCTGAAGACAAATTACTTTTTCTAACAATTTCAGATATAAAAGATTGAAATGCAAAATATCCGGTAACTTCAGGAGGATGTTGTCTAGTTATTAATACAATTACAGGTTTATTTTTTGGATCCCCTTTAAAAATATCAATAACCATAAAAGGTTTCTTTAAATTTGATTTTCCAATTTTTTTAAAATTCATGAAACTTTTTTTATCCTCCGTTAAAGATTCTACCCAATTATACACTTCTTGGCTGTTATGTAATTCTTGACCAGATACTAATTTAGGATCAATACCAATTGATAACTTTAAAATGTTTAAACTATCTGAGCTTTTAAAATAAGATGAGTCAGATACTTTCCATTTATTATTAGTTAAAATTTTTGGGATATATCTATGTTTATATCCATCAGGATAATCAAATACAACATCAATCTTTCTTGATGTTTTACTCCATACTTTAAAAGCATAAAATGGACTCAAATTAATTGGCTCGTTTTCCGGTAATATTGAAATAACGTATGTGCTATCATTTTTTTGATAAACATTATTTAATCTTGCACCATCAAAATTATTTGTAAAAAAAACACCTGGGTTTTCAAAAGTGAATATTTTCTTTTCTTGATAATTTATAGATTTATATTTGGTGTCTACAGGATCGTCAAATAAAACTTTTGGTGTGGAAATACAACTAAAGCAACAAAGGCATATTATTAATAACTTAATTTTTGACATTTTACAGGTTTAATCTATGCCACTTTCAGAAAGTAACAACAATAAAGTGAGTTGTATAGCTTTATAGCCATCTTTATTTAACCACCACTCATCAAGAGAGTGAGCTTTACCACCAACTCCTCCCTTTCCAATTGTAACTGATGGTACACCTAATGATATAGGAATATTTGAGTTAGTTGATCCTATGGTAAGCCTAGGTTCTGCTCCAAAATATCTTGTAGCAGCAATAGTTCTTTGTATAATTGGACTATAAGCCTCGACTTTCCCAGATGGTCTATTACCAATTTTGTTTATCTCAAGAGTTAATTCTGGCCCACTTCTTTTTATACTATTTTGCTTGTTTAGAGCATTTTCAGCAGCAGTTTTTAAAATTATTTCCATATCATCTAGTCTTTCAGGATTAATAGATCTAATATCCACTAACATTGATGATTGGAATGGAATTGAATTAATAGAAGTTCCACCGGAAAGAACACCGATATTATAACTAGTTTTAGGTCCATCCAAAGTATATTCGTCAGCTTTGTCTACAAAATTTGAAATTGCATTTCCAAGAGCATGATGTGGGTTTGCAAGGCCAAATGCTCCCCAAGAGTGTCCACCTGGTCCTCTAAAAATAACTTCGTATCTGTATGACCCTAATCCTTGATTATTTACTCTTCCAATCTCTCCGCCATCAACAGAAATCCAAGAGTCAATTTTTGGATCATTCTTTTCAAATAAATATTTAACACCCCTTAAATCTCCTAGGCCCTCCTCGCCAACGGTCCCAACAAAAAGGATATTTTCTTTTGGAGATAATCCACTTTTATTTATCGCTTCAGATAACGTCAGCAACATAGATAATCCCCTTGTATCATCTCCAATTCCAGGAGCAAAAAGTGTATCGTTATCGATTCGAACTTTGACATCAGTTCCCTCTGGGAAAACAGTATCAATATGGGCATCTATTGCTATATTTTTTTTTCCTTCAGAACCAGGTATTAATCCCAAAACATTTCCAACAGAATCAATCCAGACATTATCGATTCCTGTCTCTTTAAGTCTTTTTGCAAACTCTTCTGCTCTTTTTGATTCCTTAAAAGGTGGAGCTTCTATTTCTGTTAATTCTATTAAATTTTTCTGTGTTTTATCCTCTAATTCTAAAATTATCTCAAATGCTTTTTTTACTTTTTTATTATTTGTAATTTTTTTGATTTCACGATTGTATTTTTTCTCTTCCATAATATCTTCACTTTGAGAAAAAGAATCATAGCTAAAAAAAAGTAAACCAATAATTATATATTTCCAACTAAAAAAATTTTGGTATTTCATAATTTAAAAAATTGCCACTTTGTTTATTTGTTATTGTAATATATAAATTTTATTATTTATTACTTTATTATTCTCCTCTCATTACCTTTAACTCCAGTTAGGTTATCTCCAAGTTCAATTCTAGCTTTTTCTCCTAGTTCCTCTAATTTTTCTGAAATATCAGGAAACTCATCATATACATTATTTTTTTCTTCTGGGTCATCTTTTAAATTATATAATTCATTTTCATAAATTACATTTGTATCATACTTCACTGGGATTCCTCCAGTACCTCCATCTCTTCCATTTAATGACCTATATGTTCTAGAAAAATGTATTTTCCAATTATCCATTCTTATTGAATGTAGTTCGTTAACTCTATAATAGAAATATAATTTTTCATGAGGTGATTTTTCAACTTTACCTGATAACAATGGCCAGATATCCTTACCATCAATTTTATTTTTTGATAATTTTGAGTTAGTAATATTAGCAAATGTTGGCATCCAATCAATTGCCATAACCGGTTCATGAATTGTCAAAGGTTTCAAACCTTTGGGAAATTTAATGATACTTGGAACTCTTACACCCCCTTCCCAGGTAGTTCCTTTCCCTTCCCTGTAAATTCCTGATGAACCTGAATGATCTCCATAAGAAAGCCATGGTCCATTATCAGATGTAAATACAATAATTGTATTTTCTGACAAATTATTTTCTCTTAGATATTTTAAAATCCTACCAACTGAATAATCAATTTCAGAAATAACATCAGCATATAGACCTTTTCCTGTTAAATTTTTAAAATCTTCAGATACAAATAATGGAACATGAGGTTGAGGATGAGCTATATAAACAAAGAAAGGATACTCTTTATTTTTTTCAATAAATTCGATACTTTCAGATGTTATATCTTTTGTTAGATCTGATTGATCAATTATTTCTTTTATAGCAGCTTCATTTCTATATAGAAGTAAATCTTGTGGGTATCCTTCAGGATACTCTGGATGCCATCTCCACATGTCATTAGAATATAATATTCCATAGAATTCATCAAAACCATGATTAGTTGGGAAGAACTCTTTTTTGCTTCCCAGATGCCACTTGCCAAAAATTCCTGTTTTATAACCGTTGTCTTTTAACATTTCAGCCAAAGTGTATTCATTTTTGCTGATGCCTGATTCAGAAGTAGGCCCAAAAGCATTAGAGATTCCTATTCTATTTGGGTATGTACCTGTTAGGATAGCAGCCCTTGACGCAGAACATACAGGTTGAGCAGCATAATAAGATGTTAATTTAACTCCTTCCTCAGCTAGTTTATCAATATTAACAGTTTCAATAATTTCTGATCCATATGTGGATAGGTCACCGTATCCAAGATCATCTGTTAAAATGAAGATGATATTTGGAGTGTTATTTTTCTCACAAGAAAAAACAACTAATAATATAATTAAGTATATAATTCTTTTTAACACCCTAATTTTAATAACTTTAAATCAAATATTACTAATTACATAATTTATGAAAAAAATATTACTTATCTCTCTTATATCTGTAAACGTGTTTTGTCAAACATCAAATATTTTTGAACCTATCGACGTTTTTGATTTGGAGTATGTCTCCAATACTCAAATATCACCAGATGGAGAAAAAGTTTTGTATCAAAGAAATTTTAATGATATAATGACAGATGAAAGTTTTTCAAACATTTGGCTAATAGATTATGATGGAACAGATAATAGACCAATAACGACAGGAAATTTTAAGGATAATTCTCCAAAATGGTCTAATCGAGGAAACAAATTTGCATTTAAGTCAAACAGAGAGGGAAAATCTCAAATCTTTCTCTTTGATTTAAATACTAATTCAATTCAAAAGTTAACAAACTTTCATCAATCCATAGAATCAATTGAATGGTCACCTGATGATAAATACATTTTATTTTCATCATTTATTGATAACAAAAGAGACACTTTAATAGAAATGCCAAAGAAGCCTAAGGGTGCAAAATGGAATGACCCTCCAGTTGAAATCACAGATTTAAATTACAGGTATGATAACTCTGGATACAGAAAACCTGGTGAGGTTCAATTTTTTATAATAACAGTTGATGGAGGTACGCCAAGACAAATTAGTAATATTAAACCAGAAAAAAATGCAGGACAAGGCGTATGGCTTGGGAATGATAAAATTATTTTTTCCGCAAACTTAAATGATGACTCCGATTATAATACCAATAATTCTGAAATATATACTCTTAGTTTAGAATCAGGTAAGCATGTAGCCCTAACTTCACGAAATGGACCAGATTATAGTCCAAAGGTTTCTCATGATAATTCTTTAATTGCATATCTGGGTTATGATGATGAGTATCTTGGATACCAACAAAATTCAATTTACATAATGGATTCAGATGGTTCTAATAAATATAAAATTCAACTAGATATTGATAGAGATATTTCAAATATTTATTGGTCTGGAGATAATAAGAGGATTTTTTTTCAGTTTGACGATAAGGGAATAACCAAAATAGCTTCAACAACACTTGACGGGAAATATAGAACTGAAGTAGATGAAGTTGGAGGATTATCTTTTTCAAGACCATACAGTGGAGGTTTTTATAGTTTATCAAAGAACAATAGATACTCATTTACATACGGTACAACATATAATCCTGCGGATTTAGCAGTTGGATATAGAGGTTCAAAAAAAAGATTAACAAATTTGAATAAAGATCTTTTTGATTATAAAAAACTGGGAAGTGTTCAAGAAATTTGGTACAAATCATCTTATGATGGTAAGATGATCCATGGTTGGATTGTAAAACCTCCAAACTTTGATAGTTCAAAAAAATATCCATTAATTTTAGAGATACATGGTGGCCCTCATACAAATTATGGATTTCATTTTTCTTCAGAGGTTCAGCTATTTGCATCTAAAGGTTATGTGGTACTTTATACTAACCCTAGGGGAAGCACTAGCTATGGAAAGAAATTTGGAAATTTAATCCACCATAATTATCCAAGTCAAGATTATGATGATTTGATATCTGGAGTAGACTTTGTAATTGAGAAGGGGTATATAGATGAATCAAATCTTTTTGTTACTGGAGGAAGTGGAGGAGGAGTTCTGACATCCTGGATTATTGGTAAAACAGACAGATTTACTGCAGCTGTTGTTGCAAAGCCAGTTATTAATTGGTATAGCTTTGTTTTATATGCTGATAATATTGGATATTTTTATAAATACTGGTTTAAAGACTTTCCATGGAATGATCCTGAAAGCTACTTAAAAAGATCACCGATTAGTTATGTAGGAAATGTAAAAACACCCACAATGGTTTTAACAGGTGAAAAAGATTTCAGGACTCCTATTGTAGAAAGCGAACAATTTTATGCTGGTTTAAAATTAAATAAGGTTGAAACAATGTTGGTAAGAATACCTAATGCAAATCATGGAATAGCTGCAAAGCCAAGTAATTTAATTGCTAAAGTCAACGCTATAATTTCTTGGTTTGAGAAATATAAAAAATGAAAATACTACTTACGGGATCATCTAAGGGAATTGGATTTCAAATAGCTGAGGATCTTATTAATGAGGGTCATCAAGTTGCACTTCATTACAATACAAGCAAATCATCACTCGAAAATTTAATAAAAAAAAGTTCAGGATTGTCTTTTACAATTCATGCAGATCTTTCTTCAAATAAAGAGATAAAGAGTTTAGTCGATAACACAATTAAAAAGATGGGTTTTCCTGATTGTATAATTAATAATGCAGGAATTGCAGAATCTGCTAAAATTTCATTAGAATTTAATAATTGGAGTAAAATGTTTGATAAAACAATAGATGTAAATCTAAAAGCACCATCACTTATATTTAAAGAGTTTTTAAAGTTTAAAAGAGAGAGTAATATTGATTCAAGATTAAGAATTATAAATATTGCATCAAGAGCTGCATTCAGGGGTGAACAACAAGATTATATATCCTATGCATGCTCAAAAGGAGGAATGATTTCACTAACAAAAACTATGTCTAGATCATTTGGCGAGACAGACAATATTGTAGCACTTAGTATAGCCCCTGGATTTGTTAGAACTGAAATGGCTCAAAGTTTTATTGATAAACATGGAGAAGATATTATCAAACAAGGTATTACAGTTGGAAGGCTAACAGAGCCAAAAGATATATCACCTATAGTTTTATTAATTGTGTCTGGTAAAATGGATCACTCAACTGGCTCTACAATCGATATAAATGGAGGAAGTTTTTTGAGATAGTTTTTATTTAGTTAGCTATTAAGTATATTAGTAATTAATCATAAATTAATTAAAATGAAAAAATTATTATTATTATTTAGTGTTTTTGCGTTTACATTTTCTTCAGTTAATTCTCAAGAGCAAATATATTGGACTGAGGTAGCTTTAGAGGTTACACCAGGTAAAGCACCTTTAGTATTTAAACTGGTTGATGACTTTTATTCAAGCATTGACTTTCCAGAAAATTCGTCATTAACATTAAATGCAATTCAAAATAAATCTGAGTGGACTAGTGCTACTCACTTTTTAAATTTTGCCGGTTCACCTGATGGTCTTGCTCAATTAAGAGAACTTAGATCAGGGGATGCATATGATGCATATGTTCAAAACCTTGAAGGTCTAGCAAAAATTGTTGCTATGAAACAAGGTCAATCTTTAGTAAGAATTCAAGGAGAAAATGGCTCATATTCAGAGCAGATGTGGTCTTTTTATGTTGATGATCCAGGAACATTTGCACAGGCTTTTATTGAGTTGAATAAAGGGTTTTCAAATGGGAACTATATTTCGCTTGGACAATATACCGGTGGTGAGAGAAATGAAACACATTACATTTACACAACGCATTCCGATGCTCAATCTCAGTTTACATTCTTTCCTGATAATGACAAAGAGCAGAAAGCATTTGCTAAATTTAATTCTGTAATCACACCAATTTCTCAATACAAAGGTTCTACAATATCGACTGTATTGGGTACATGGAACTAGGTTATTTCTTAGTATTAGAAATCAAACCCTCCCAATGGAGGGTTTTTTTATTAAATTGCATTAAAGATTAAAATGAGTAATTATATTTTAGCTATTGATGCAGGTACTACAAGTTCTAGAGCGATAATTTTTAACAAAAAAGCTGAAATTGTTGACATGGCTCAATTTGAGTTTAATCAAATTTTTCCTAAGGAAGGATGGGTAGAGCATGATGCAATTGAAATTTGGAATACTCAATTAAAAGCAATAAAAGATGTAATAAAAAATTCTAAAATTGATATCAAAGAAATTGATGCAATCGGAGTTACAAATCAAAGAGAGACAACTGTAATTTGGGAAAAAGAAACAGGAAAACCTGTTTATAATGCAATTGTCTGGCAAGACAGAAGGACTGCATCATTTTGCGAGAAACTTGTTAAAGAGAATAAGTCTGAATTAATACAAGAAAAAACAGGGTTAGTAATTGATGCATATTTTTCAGGAACAAAAATAAAATGGATCCTAGATAGTAAAACAGAGATTAGAGAGCAAGCTAATGAAGGCAAACTTATATTTGGAACGATTGATACCTGGTTAATATGGAATTTAACTAAAGGAAAATATCATATAACTGATCCTTCCAATGCTAGTCGAACTCTTCTATATAATATTAAGGATGACATGTGGGATGATGATTTATTAAAAATTTTTGATGTTCCAAGGGTGATGCTTCCAAAAGTTGTTGATTCTTCATCAGTATCTGCAAATGTTGATAATGAAATACTAGGAAGTAATATTCCAATTGCTGGAATAGCTGGAGACCAACAGGCTGCATTATTTGGTCAACTATGTATTAATGCTGGTGATATCAAAAATACATATGGAACTGGATGTTTTTGTATGATGAATACTGGAAAAACTTCAGTACAGTCAAAAAATAAAATGCTTTCAACTATTGCATGGAGAATAAATGGTGAATTAACCTATGCATTAGAAGGAAGTGTATTTGTCGCTGGTGCTTTAATACAATGGCTAAGAGATAAATTAGGTATTATTAAACAAGCTGCTGAAGTAGAGGAACTTGCAAATACAGTTAGTGATAACGGAGGTATTACTTTTGTTCCTGCATTATCTGGACTTGCTGCTCCATATTGGGATCCGTATACTAAGGGAACAATATTTGGTATTTCTAGAGGAACTGAAAATGGACATATTGCTAGAGCAGCACTTGAATCAATTGCACTTCGAACAAGAGATATAATAATTGAAATGCAAAAAGATGCAGGCATTAAGTTCACAAATTTAAAAGTTGATGGAGGAGCAAGTAATAATAATCTTTTAATGCAAATACAATCTGACTTGTTACAAACTAATGTAGTAAGACCTAATACCACTGAAACAACTGCTCTTGGTGTGGCGTTTCTTGCTGGCTTGGCGACAGGTTTTTGGACAGGAATCAAAGATTTAGAAGGCTTATGGATAGAAGACAAAACTTTCAACCCAAATCTTAAGAATGATTCATCTAAAATAATTGATCTTTGGGAGATTAGGATAAAAAAACTTCTTGAGATAAATGAATAGAAATGACTCCTTAATTAAACTAGAAAAGGTTGTTGAGTGGGATATTGTCATCATAGGTGGTGGAGCGTCGGGTCTTGGAATTGCTTTAGATGCATCAAAAAGAGGCTATAAAACATTACTTCTTGAGAAATATGATTTTGGAAAAGGAACTTCCTCCAGAAGTACTAAGCTTATTCATGGTGGTGTTAGATATTTGCAAAATGGAGATATAACATTAGTTATCGAGTCTCTTAAAGAAAGAGGAATTCTTAAAAGAAACGCACCACATTTAGTACAGGACTTGAGTTTTGTTATCCCATCCTATGATTGGTGGTCAAGCCCTTTCTATGGAATTGGTATGAAAATTTATGATATGATGGCTGGAAAGCTTGGATTAGGAAAGTCAATAATTATTTCAAAAAGTGAGACTGAAAAGTTGATTCCAAACGTTAATAAAAAAGGTTTAAAAGGAGGTGTCATATATCATGATGGACAATTCGATGATTCAAGAATGGCAATTACACTTGCTCTTTCTGCAAATTCTAAGAAAACAGCTCTGTTAAATTATTGTAATGTAGAAAGTCTTATAAAATCTGATAATGAGATTAAGGGATTGTTTTTTACAGATACAATAAATTCAAAAAAATATAAAGTAGCAGGTAAAGTTATAATTAATGCAACTGGAGTTTTTGCAGAAGAAATAATTAGAATGGATCAACCCAAAATTGAAAAAATGATCCAACCAAGTCAAGGAGTACATATAGTATTAAATAGAAAGTTTTTAAAAGGTAAACATGCAATACTTATACCCCAAACTTCAGATGGAAGAGTTTTATTTGCTGTACCTTGGAAAAATTATGTCGTTGTAGGCACAACGGACACTCAAGTAAAAAATGCAAGTGATGAGCCTAAACCTCTAAAGGAAGAAATTGACTTTATTTTAAAAAATGCAGGTAAATACATGTCTATTAAACCCAAGAAAAATGATATACGTAGTGTTTTTGCTGGATTAAGGCCACTTGCTGCAACCTCTGACAAGAAGTCAACTAAAGAAGTTTCTAGAAGTCATAAAATTGATATCTCTCCCTCTGGTTTAATAAGTGTTCTTGGAGGTAAATGGACAACATATAGGAAAATTGCAGAAGACGCTGTAGATACTGCAATCTCAATCAATAAACTTAAAAAGAAAAAATGTAAAACTGTAAAAACAAAACTTTTTGGTTTTAAAAAGAATGTTGATTGGTCAGACCCTATGCATGTTTATGGGTCCCTTAAGAAAAAAGTGGAGTCATTAGGAGGTGAGAATGACAATAAATCTTTATCAAGTAAATTCTACATATCAAATAATATTATAGAATGGTCAATAATACATGAAATGGCTCTTACTTTGGAGGATGTCTTAGCAAGAAGAACTAGATGTATTTTCTTAGACTCAAGAGAATCTCAAAAGATAGCACCAATTGTGGCAAAAAAAATGTCTGAAGTATTAGGAAAAGATCAAAAATGGATTGATGCTGAGTTAAAAAAATTTAATAAATTGATTAAAAATTATACAGTATGATAAGTCCATATATCGCAGAATTTATAGGAACAGCTATTCTATTACTTTTAGGTAATGGAATTGTTTCTAATGTTAGTTTATCCAAAACTAAATTTACAAACCAGACTCCATTAATAACTATTACAACTGCCTGGGGGTTTGCAGTTTTTGTAGCAGCTTTTATAACAGGTCAGTTTAGCGGGGCTCATTTAAATCCAGCAGTCACCATAGGTCTAATGGTTGCAGGTAAATTTTCTTCTGATCTCGTGTTTGGCTATATTATATCTCAACTACTTGGAGCTATGTTTGGCAGTTTGTTAGTTTATGTTTTTTACCTAGATCATTTTAAAGAGACTAAAGACGAAAGTGCTGTAATGGGATCCTTTTGCACATCACCAGCAATAAGAAATAATATAAGTAATCTTTTTAGTGAGTTTCTTGCAACTTTTATTTTGATATTTGGTATACTATATATAGTTAAACCTAATATAATTATTGAAGGGATGGAAGCAAATTTTGGAATAGGAGCTCTTGACGCACTTCCTGTAGGAATTTTAGTTTGGGTAATTGGATTGGGTCTTGGAGGTACAACTGGTTTTGCAATAAATCCGGCAAGAGATCTAGGACCAAGAATAATCTATCAAATTATTCCAAGAAAAAATAAAATCTCTGATTGGTCATATAGTTGGATTCCAGTTTTAGGTCCTATTTTAGGAGCTATTGCAGCAGGTATTCTATTTTTATATTTAAATTAATGTATCCCACAAAAAAAATTGCACTTATCACAGGGTCTACATCTGGAATAGGAGAGGCTACTGCATATGAACTGGCTGATAGTTTTTCGCTTATTCTTTGTGGAAGAAACAAACAAAAGCTTAAGGAATTAATTGGAGCTCTTAAAAATAAAACTGAGGTTATATCACTAAATTTTGACGTAAGAAATAAAAAAGATGTTGATGAAAAAATTAAAAGCTTGGATGATTCATGGAAAAGTATTGATATACTAATTAATAATGCAGGAAATGCTCATGGACTTGATTTTATTCATGAAGGTAATATAGAAGATTGGGATATGATGATTGACACTAATGTTAAAGGACTATTATACGTTAGTAAATCAGTCATACAATCCATGATAACTAATAACAAGGGTCATATAGTTAACATAGGGTCAATTGCAGGAAAAGAAGTCTATCCAAAAGGTAATATTTACTGTGCCTCAAAATTTGCAGTTGATGCAATTTCTCAAGGAATGAGAATTGATTTAAATAAATATAATATAAAAGTATCCCAAATTAACCCTGGGTTAGTAGAAACAAATTTTTCAATGGTTAGATTTAAAAATGATCAAGAAAGATCTGATTTAGTTTACTCTGGTTTAAACCCTTTGGTTGGAGAAGATATTGCTAAAGTAATTTCTTATGTTGTTAATTGCCCAGATAATGTTAACATAAGTGATATAACGGTACTTGCTAAATCTCAAGCATCCTCAACCATTTTAAATAGGAAATAGTGTCTAAGAATTTTTTTTTATTATTAGTAATTACTTTCTTAAGTTCGTGTGATTCTGAAAAAGATGTTATTGTTATTGGTCATAGGGGAGCTATGGGTCATGCTCTAGAGAATACAATTAATTCTGTACAAAAAGCAATTGAATTAAATGTTGATGGAATTGAAATTGATGTGTTTAGATCAAAATCTGGTGAATTAGTGGTTTATCATGATCCATTCTTAAGTCGATTATCAAATTCAGATGCATATATTGAGCAAATTTCTTTGGATTCAATAAAAAATGTAAAGATAATTGGAGGTTTTTCTATTCCAACATTAAAAGAGATTCTTGATATAATTCCAGAAAACATTTTTTTAAACATAGAACTTAAAGGAGAAAACACTGCCTCTAAAACAAATAAAGTTATACTTGAGTATCTCAATAAATTTAATTTCCCCTCAACAAAATTTGTTATTTCAAGTTTTAGATGGGATGAATTAAAAAAGTTTAGAAGTCTGAATAAAGACGTCCCAATAGCTATACTTGTTGACTCATTGTTTAAAATTGATGTTGCAATTAAACTAGCCAAAGAGATTAATGCCTTTGCTCTTAATCCTGATAATGAATTTGTAACAGAAGAAATCGTCAAAAAAATACAATCAAATTCTATTAAAGTCTATCCATATACAATCAATAATATTGAAAATATACACAGAATGAAGTCAATGGGAGTTGATGCAATAATAACTGACTATCCAGAAAGAATTAATAAATAAAAGGTATAATTTTAAATTTTACTTTTTTACAATACTCATTATACCCCTCCAAATCTCTTTTTAACTCTCTTTCTTCATTTTCAATTCTAGGGATAAAAGACAAAATTAATATAGATAGAGAGTATATTGATGCTAGAATGCTACCAAGCATCAAACTCATACCAAATAAAAATATAAAAAAACTTAAATACATAGGATGTCTTATGAATTCATATGGTCCAGTATCTATTAATATATGACCTTTCTCCTTCTGAACTTCCATGTGTGTTGATGCAAATTCATTTTGCAAAATAGTAATGGTAGATAAAATATATCCAATTGAAAAAAATACTATGCCAGAGTATATTAATCTATGATCAGCCTCACTAAAAGTGAGTAGATAAAATTTATCAATCGGGATTAAAATAATATTTGATACCATAGAAATAAATAATATCAGGAATGCAACCTTATCTTTAAACGACTGTTTTTTTGTAATAGGTATTCTTAATCTTGACTCCATAGCGGTTTGTTTAAAACGACAAATTATGATTGAATTAATTATCTGAATACAAAAAAAAACCTTGAGAAAGATCTCTGCCTCAGGCCAATTCCAGTTCGGAGAAGGAATAATTAGTAAACTTCCAAAAAAGACTATTTGGATCATACATCCAATAATTGCTTTGATGTAAATCATTTTTATTAAATTAAGAAAAAAAATGAAAATTACTTTTTTAGGTCACGCATCATTAGAAATTCAAATTGAAGAGTATAGTATTGTTATAGATCCATTTATATCAGGAAATCCAATTGCTACAGATATAAATTTAGAAGACCTTAAACCGGACTTTATTCTTATAACTCATGCACATCAAGATCATATTTTAGATGTTGAAAAATTAGCAAAAGAGAATAGCTCAACAATTATTTCAAATTTTGAAATTGTTAATTATTTTCAAAATAAAGGTCTTAAGGGGCATCCAATGAATCATGGTGGTAAATGGAATTTTGATTTTGGTGAGGTAAAATATGTCAATGCAATTCATACATCAGCATTTCCAGATGGAACAAATGGTGGACAGCCAGGAGGATTTATTATATCATCAAATAATAAATCCGTTTATGTAGCTGGGGATACTGCATTAACATATGATATGAAGTTAATACCATTAAAATATAAATTAGACCTAGCTATTCTTCCAATCGGAGATAATTTTACTATGGGCTATGAGGACGCATTAGTAGCCTCAGAGTTTTTAAAATGTAATAAAATATTAGGCTATCATTTTGATACATTTGGGTTGATAGAAATTGATCAGTTAAAAGCAGTTCAGTATTTTAAGAATAATAAAAAAGAATTAATTATTTTAAAACCACAAGAATATTTAAAAATTTAATTATGAAAAAAATATATCTATCATTATGTATATTAGGGATAGCTCTCCCTTACTATAATCTCATAAATTTTTTAAAAGTTAATAACTGGAAGATGGATGGCTTTTTCTCACTTTTGTCAGAAAATTATGCAGTATCAATGATATCGGCTGACCTAACTGTTGCAGCATCATCTTTTTTAATTTTTTTAATTTATAAGTTCAGAAAAACTCCTATCAAAATCATAAGATATTTGATTCCTATGTTTTTAGTGGGATTTTCCTTAGCGTTGCCACTCTATTTGTATGATAATCATACATCTAACTAGATAGTTTTTTTGTATTAATCATTAAACTTAGACCTGTATTTATTAAGATTAAGGATAGTGTTCCAATTAAAAAATAATCTAAGTTTTGATATTTTCTAACTAATGCTTCCCCAAAAACACAGAGTCCTGAGCTAAAAATTAAGATACCTGAAGTTCCTAAAATTATATACTTATTATTCATCTTTTATTACATTTGAATCTAAAATAACTAAATTCAACTTATGACAACACAAATATGGTTTTTTGTAATCATTTCGTTAGTAGTTTTCAATTATTTATTTTCAAATATTCTAGATTACATTAATCATAGAAATTGGAAAGATGAAATTCCAAATGAGCTTATAAAGTTTTATGATAAAGAAAAATATAAGAAAGCTAAAAATTATGCATTGAGCAAAAATAAAATTAGTTTATTATCAAGTTCAATAAGCTTCTTATTAATTATTTCTCTTATAATTTTTAATGGATATGGGATTATTGATCAATTTGTAAAATCAAAATTTTTAAACTTTTTATTACCATTTGATATTAATTTAAGCTTTATTCAATCAGGAGTATTCTTTTTAATTCTTTTCTTATTAAACTCACTTATATCTATACCTTTTTCATATTACAACACATTTATAGTAGAAGAAAAGTTTGGTTTTAATAAGACTACAAAGTCTACATTTTTTTCAGACATAATTAAATCGACTTTACTTTCATTTGCGATTGGCGGCTTCCTTCTTTATCTCGCCTTATATCTTTATGAAAACTTAAATGAAGGATTTTGGTTATGGTTATGGATTGGACTTTCATTTTTAATGATTTTTATTAACATGTTCTATGCAGATCTGATTGTACCAATTTTCAATAAACTTAAACCCTTAGATGATGGTGATTTAAGAAAAAAAATTGAAAAGTATTCTAAAAAGGTAGGGTATCTTATAAAAAATATATATGTAATTGATGGATCTAAAAGATCTACAAAGGCAAATGCATTCTTTAGCGGTTTAGGCCCAAGAAAGACTATTGCTTTATATGATACATTAATTGAGAAACACAGTGAAAATGAACTAGTTGCTGTTCTTGCCCATGAGGTAGGTCATTTCAAGAAAAAGCATATATTTTCCGGTTTAATAATGTCAATTATTCAGATTGGAATTATGGCTTATTTCTTCGAACTATGTCTTAAACTTCCAGAGATATCAACTGCTTTAGGAGGTACAGAAGCTAGCTTTCATTTAGGACTAATTGGATTTAGTATTGTTTTCTCACCAATTTCAATTTTATCAGGGATACTAATGAACTATATAAGTAGAAAAAATGAGTTTGAGGCTGATTCATATGCTAAAGAAACATTCAATGGAAAGGATTTAGCTCTAGCACTAAAAAAATTATCTGTTGATAGTCTCTCTAATATATATCCGCACCCACTTTATGTATTTTTCCACTATTCTCATCCTCCTCTGATACAAAGATTAAAAGCTCTTAATTAGCTATATGAAAAGACGAAATTTTATTTTTGATATATTTAGTGCTGGTTTAATGTCTCCATTTATAACTAGACTTAAACCAAAAAATTTATATATTACCCCTATGGTTAGATCTATATCAACATGGAGCACTAGAGAAGCAAATCTTAAAGCTGGATTGATGCTTAATAAAGGAATTGATGGTTTAACTGCTGCTGTTGCAGGGGTGGCTATTGAAGAAGAAAACCCTAAAAATACTACTGTTGGATTTGGAGGAGCACCAGATAGAACCGGAAAAGTAACCCTAGATGCATGCGTAATGAATCATCTTGGAGATTGTGGTTCTGTTGTAGCTGTAGAGAATATTGTAAATGTTGCTAGACTAGCTAAAGATGTTATGGAAAAGACGCCTCATGTAATGTTAGCCAGTAAAGGTGCAGAAGAATTTGCTATTTCCCAAGGATATAAAAAAACAGATTTATTAACAGAAAAGTCAAAAGATGATTGGGAAAATTGGCTTGAAAGTGAAGAGTATAAGCCAATAATTAATATTGAAAATCATGATACTATAGGCATGTTATGTTTAGATAAGAATAATAATATTTCTGGGGCTTGTACAACTAGTGGTTTAGCATATAAAATGAAAGGAAGAGTTGGTGATTCACCTATAATAGGTTCTGGATTATTCATTGACAACAAAATTGGTGGTGCTGTAGCTACAGGTCTTGGTGAAGAAGTTATAAAAACTGTTGGATCTTTTCTAGTAGTTGAGTTAATGAGGCAAGGGAAGACTCCTCAAGAAGCCTGTGAGGCAGCTATTAAAAGAATAGTATCATTAAATTCTCAAGAAAATAAGTTTCAAGTTGCCTATATAGCTATGAATAAAAATGGAGATGTTGGTTCATATAGTATTGAGCCTGGGTTCACATATATGGACTATTTTAATGGTGAAAATGAAGAAAAATTTGCTGAATCTGTTTTTTAATTAGGAAAATATAGATTTCATCTTATCCATTTCTTCTTCAGCTAATTTAGGGTCCACTAATATTCTACCACTATACTCATCAGTGATAATTTTTTGCCTTGAGGCAATTTCCATTTGAACTTGAGGTGGAATTGTAAAGTATGAACCTCCTGATGCATTTCTTTCAATAGGAACTATTGCAAGACCATTTCTTACATTAGATCTAATTCTCTTGTAAGCCGCAATGAGATTATCTTCAATTTTTTTCTCAAATTCCTTGGACTTTTCAAGTAATGTTTTCTCTTCTTTCTCAGTTTCTTTCAATATTTCTCCTAATTCTGAATTTTTACTCTTTAAATGGGATTTTCTGTCTTTGATTTTATCTTTAAGTTCGTCAATTACAACAGTCTTATTTTCAATAGTTTCTTTATACTGAGCAATCTTTTTTTCTGATAGCTTAATTTCTAGCTCTTGGAACTCTTGTTCTTTTACAATGGCATTATATTCTCTATTATTTCTGACCTTTTTTAAATCTCCTTCATATTTTTTATGATTTTCTTTTGAGCTTTTAATTGAGTTCTCTTCAAATTTTATACCGTCCTTACTATCATTGATCTCATTTTCAAAAGTTTCAAGTCTTTTGTTCAGTCCCTCTATCTCGTTTTCTAGATCTTCAACTTCTAAAGGAAGCTCTCCTCTAATACTCCTAATTTGATCAATTCTAGAGTCAATTAATTGTAGATCAAATAGAGCTCTTAACTTTTCTTCAACCGATGTTTCAACTTTTTTTGCCATTTTAATAGTATTTTACTGGGTTAACATTTTCTTCTGATAAAAGGAGCGTAAAATTAGGTAATTTTTTATTAAGAAATTCTTTTATTACCAATTTTATATGATTTTCACTCTCATAGTGACCAATATCAACTAAAATAGCTTTGTTATCTGCCTCAAAAAAATTATGATACTTCAAATCTGATGTTATAAAAGCATCAACATCAGAGTCTAATGAATTCTTTATGGCAAAGCTTCCAGAACCAACAACAATTGAGACTTTTGAAATTTTTTTATTTATTTTTTTTGAATGTCTAATGTATTTTATATTGAGTTTTGTTTTTAGTAAGTCAAAAAAGGCATTTTCTCCTTTTGGTTGGTTTAATTTTCCAATGATTCCCATACCAGTCACTATACCATCTAATTCATTATTTTTTGGAATAAGTATTGAAAGATTCTTTAATCCTATTTTTTTTGCTAAAAAATAACTTATTCCTTCTGGGTGATTATCTAATGAAGTATGAATTGCATAGACAGATATGTTATTCTTTACAGCTTTTATTATTGATTTTTCTACGTATCCTGATTTAGATGTTACCTTTTTTAAACCATTAAAAATTATTGGGTGATAGCTTATTATAAGATTACAATCCTTTTTTATAGCCTCATCTACAACTTCAATAGTCGTATCTAGTGTTATCAAAATATTTGTTACTAAACATTCCGGATCACCTAAAATTAATCCAACATTATCAAAGTCTTCAGCAATAGATGTTGGCATCCAATGGTTTAAAATTTGACTAATTTCACTAACTTTCATATAAGTATAGTTTCATTACAAATATAATATTATCTTTTCTCAGGTGAAAAAATTGAAATTTTTATTATACCCTTTATCAGTATTATATAGCTTATACTCATCTACTCGAAACTTATTATTCGATCTTGGATTAATTGACTCAATTGAATATAAAATTCCAACAATAGGTGTTGGCAATATTTCAACTGGTGGAACAGGAAAATCTATAATAGTTGACTACTTAATTGAAAATTTTAAGAGTAACAAAAAAATCACAACTTTAAGTAGAGGATATAACAGAAAAACAAAAGGCTATGTACATGCATCTGAAAGTTCAAATGCATATGAAATTGGTGACGAACCTTTCCAGTTCTTTTCCAAATATCCTGAAATTAACGTAGTTGTTTGTGAGGATAGAAGAAAAGGTATGAATATAATCCTTAAAAACCTTCCTGACACACAATTATGTATTTGGGATGATGTGTTTCAACATAGATTTGTAAAACCAGGCATGATGATATTATCAACAACTTTTCAATATCCTTTTTATAATGATGAAATTCTTCCTATTGGAAATTTAAGAGAAAATAAAGAATCTGCTAAAAGAGCTGATATAATTGTTGTGACTAAGTGTCCGCCTAACCTTAAAATAAATGATAAAAACTCATTTCTTGATTCTTTAAATCCAAACGATAATCAAAAGGTTTTTTTTAGTACACTAACTTACAAGCAAAAAATTAAATCTGATTTTGAAGAGGTACATATTGACACTTTATCTGAGCATGATTTTATTTTAGTTACTGGAATAGCTGACTCATCATACCTAGTAGAATTTTTAGAAAGTAAATCATTTATATTTGAACATTTAAAATATTCTGATCATTATAATTTTAGTAAATCATCTATCAATAAAATAAGAGGCCTGTCTGTTGAAAAAAAAATATTAACTACAGAAAAGGACTTTGGTAGACTTAGACCAAAGATTAGTGATAGAGATATATACTACATTGAAGTTTCAATGAAATTCAATTCTGAAATCAATGATTATAATTTTGACGAAACTATTAAAGAATATATTAATAAGGATTAAAGAATATGTTTGTGAGCCTTGTACGATGATCTAACCAATGGACCACTTTCAACATGCCTAAATCCCATTTCTTTAGCAATGATTTCAAATTCTTTAAATTCTTCAGGAGTAATAAAATCACTGACTGGAAGATGCTTTTTAGAGGGTTGGAGATATTGACCTAAAGTTACAATGTCAACTCCGACACTTATAAGGTCACTGAGAGTCTCAATAACTTCATCTTTTTTTTCTCCAAGACCAAGCATAACTCCAGATTTTGTTCTGTTTATTCCGTTATCCTTTAAATATTTCAAAACTTCTAAGCTTCTGTCATATTTAGCTTGAACTCTAACCTCGCGAGTAAGCCTCCTTACAGTCTCAAGATTATGTGATACTACTTCAGGTGCAACTTCTATAATTCTATCGATATTATCAGTCTCACCTTTAAAATCTGGAATAAGTGTTTCAATAGTTGTTGTTGGATTTAAATCTCTTACAGCTTTAACAGTTTCAGCCCATAATATGGATCCCCCATCTTTGAGATCATCTCTATCAACTGATGTAAGGACAGCATGTTTTACACCCATAATATTTATAGACCTAGCAACTTTAAATGGTTCATATTCATCCGCTGGTAAAGGACTACCAGTTTGCACATTACAAAAACCACAAGACCTAGTACATATATTCCCAAGTATCATAAATGTAGCAGTTCCTTCTGTCCAACATTCTCCCATATTAGGGCAGTTACCAGAAACACAAATTGTATGAAGATTATTTTTTTCTACAGTAGATCTAAGCTCAGTATATTTTTTACCTATTGGAAGTTTAACTCGAATCCAATTTGGCTTTTTGGTCCTGACATTATCATCAGATTCTTTTTTAGGTAAATTCAACTTTACCCATCCCTTATTTACTGTTTTAGTCACTGACATTCCGCAAAGATACAAACTAAATAAACCTGGTCAAAATATATCCGAGTGCAAAAAAACTTAGAAATGCAATCCCTGTAATACTAAGGATCTTCATTGTTTTTGAGGGTCTATGGGATTCTGGCATATTTTTACTTACTACTAATCTATAATTTAAAATTGCATAAAAAGGTGCAGTAACAAAGGATAGAATAGTAGCTAACTCTACTAAAGCACCCATTTCAGAAAGTAAAAAATAAAATATTAACATTGTACCAACTGATAATATGGAAATCCAATGAAAATAATAGTTTTTATTATTGTTGTTTGTTAATAATTGAGTAGCTCTTGACATAGTCCTTGGAGAAGCATCTAAACAAGTAATCGTTGTACTAAGCATTGTTGTAAATGCACATATTGAAATTATCAAATAGAAGTTATCCCCCAAATTAGAGGTATATAATTCAATTAGTTGCCCAGCAAACACACTTCCACTAGTTGAAAAACTTACACCAGAATTATACATAACTAGTGCACCTAAACTCACAAAACAAATTCCTAAAATGACAGTTGATACATACCCAACATTAAAATCAAATAAACTTTCTTTATGAGTAATTTTTTGATTTTTATTTTTTTCAATAGCCCAAATAGAATGCCAAATTGATATATCAAGGGGTGCGGGCATCCATCCCATAAAAGCAACTAAAAATACAAGACCACTTCCAGTAGGAAAAACTTGCTCAAAACTATAGAGTTCATCAGTGTTAAAAGAAGCAATTACAGTTGAGAAAACTGTACTTACAGCCAAAATTAAAATTATTATTTTGATCATTTTATCTAAAAGCTGATATCTCCCAAATAATAGAGTTACATAACAACCAACTGTAATTAAGAGACTCCATAATACCATGTTTTCTGTTAAACCAAATAAACTGGAAGCTAATCCAGCTGTAACAATTGTGACAGCAGTTTGGATTGTAAACATTGTAGCAAAATTTAAAATGAAATAGGTTATTAAAAATATTTTACCAACTTTAAAGTACCCATCCAATAGACTCTCTCCTGTCGCAATTGCATATCTTGGTCCAAATTGAAAAAATGGATATTTGAAAATATTTACCAATATTAATGCCCAAATTAACCCCCACCCATAATCAGCTCCAGCACGGGTTGATTGAACTAGGTGTGATACTCCAATTGCAGCTCCAGCAAAAAGTAGTCCTGGTCCAAGTTTTGAGATTAGTTTATTCATTTAATATCATTAGCACATTCAGAGCTTGTTGGAATTTTCCCACAAATTCCACAAGGTTCGTCTGATCTATTGAGAAAGGGACTCTGACTAGCACATGTTCCAGAAAACTCTCCATCCTTTTTAAAAATTAGCTTTATCGCTATACCTGAAAAAGCGATTCCAATCAACCCAACTGATATTAGAAATAATTCCATTGGACAAAGCTATAAAAAAATCGTAATTTTAATTGTGCTTAACTTAATTATGAATATTAAGTTTTATATGATTTGGTTTTTAATGATAACCACATTGCTTTCATGCAATTCTAATTTTCTTCAGGTTTCTGATTCTGAGATTGAGATAGCCTCATCTTGGAGTATAAACGATCAGCCTCCAACTTTTCCTCTATGTGAAAATTTAAAAAATAATGAGCATTTAAATTGTTTTAGAAATATTATTGAAGAAGAGATTAATAACTTTCTATTTGATAAAATCTTTCCTGTAGATTCATCTGAATTTACAATTACATTAAAAATAGATACAATAGGAAAATTTACTCTTGACAAAATTAGTCCCTCAGATAAATTAGACTCATTATCAATTAATATGATCAGGAGTGCCGTAGAAAATATTCCTCCTGCTTTACCTGCTATTAAGACAAACGTTGGAGAATTCGTAGAGGTTTCTTTTAATTTACCATTTAAACTCGATTATGAATAAATTGGAGAATAATTCAATTATAATGGGAATTGATCCTGGAACAAATATTATGGGTTTTGGATTTATAAAAGTGGTAAAAAAAGAAATGCAATTATTAGATATGATAGAATTTAAATTACCAAAATCCGATAATCATAACATTAAGTTGTCAAAAATATTTAAAAAAACATCTGAACTAATAAAAAATTATAACCCTAACTACATCGCAATTGAGTCACCGTTTTTTGGAAAAAATGTTCAATCAATGTTAAAACTTGGAAGAGCTCAAGGAGTTTCAATTGCTGCAGCTTTAAACTTTAATATTCCAATTACTGAGTACTCACCAAAAAAAATAAAAATGGCAATTACAGGAAATGGTAACTCAAGTAAAGAACAGGTTGCTAAAATGCTTCAAAGTATGCTTAAGATTAAAGAGCTTCCAAAAAATCTTGATTCCACAGATGGCCTGGCTGCTGCTGTATGTCATTTTTATAATATTGATAATAGTAATCAAACAAAAAAATATTCTAACTGGTCAAGCTTTATTAATAAAAATCCAAATATGATTTCTTAAATTCCAAAATGTTTATAGAAATTCTGGATTGTCTCAATGCCGATAAAAAAGTTTTTAACTCCAAAATTTTCGTTTGGTGAATGGATAGCATCGCTATCTAGTCCAAAACCCATTAAAACAGTTTTTATACCCAATATGCTTTCAAACATTGGAACTATTGGGATACTACCCCCATCTTTTTGTGGAATTGGCTCTATTCCAAAACTATCTTTGTAGGCATTAATTGCTGCTTCATAACCCCTAAAGTCTTCTGGAGTTACATATGGATTTCCACCGTGATGAGTTGAAACTTCAACAGAAACCGTATCAGGTGCTATACTTTGAATATGATTTTTAAATAGCTCACTTATTTTTTTCCAATTTTGATTTGGAACTAATCTCATTGAGATCTTTGCATTAGCTTCACTTGGTATAACTGTTTTAGATCCTTCACCAATATATCCACCCCAAATACCATTGACATCAAGTGTAGGGCGAATAGATTTTCTCTCTAATGTAGAATATCCTTCTTCACCTTTTATTTCAGATAGCCCTAATGAATCTTTAAATTTCTGAACATTAAATTTTGATTTTTCTTCAATAATTTCTCTTTTGGATTTTTCAATTTCAATGACATCATCATAAAATCCTGGAATAACAATTTTACCTTTCTCATCTATTAGTGAACTTATAATTTGTGATAAGGTATTAATTGGATTAGCAAGTGTTCCTCCATATGTGCCAGAGTGAAGGTCTCTATTAGGGCCGGTCAATTTAATTTCCATATATGATAATCCTCTAAGTCCAACTGTAAATGTTGGATTATCTAAATTACTTAAACCAGTATCTGATATAAGAATCACATCTGCACTAAGTTTTGACTTATTATCAAGAAGAAACTTCTCTAAATTTTCACTACCAACTTCTTCTTCACCCTCAATCATAAATTTTACATTACAATTAAG
>MDTG01337297.1_pt1 | contig 24606 bp, 22 predicted proteins | sample 811421 | NCBI WGS metagenome assembly MDTG01 (sample SAMN05326645, study PRJNA326480) | marine metagenome | isolation source: seawater | place: Pacific Ocean: South East | collected 2011 | reverse complement strand
GGTTCTTCATACCAGTAAGCAACTTTATACCCACCGTCTTCTAATAATTTTACTAATAGTCCTCTCTTATACTTATCACCTTCTGCTTGTAAAATCTTAGTTTTACCTCTTTCTAATTTTAAATCTGCCATTAATATATCCCCTGGTAAAATGTAGCCTCTGGATCTGTTCCTACTTCTAAATTATCAAAAATAATTATACCGTGCTGCATTTCATTTCTGTAAGGATTAAAGAAATACCCATCTGCCATACCACTAACTTTTCCGTCTTCATACTTGTCGATTGATGCTTGAGCAAATTCTGTATAATCAGATAATCCAACAATTTCTAATGTTATTCTACCACTTGTAGTTTCAAGTAGATCTGGCCTGAGAGAGTCAATAGCTGTGCCACCTAAATATAGTTTTTCATCTATTGGCTGCTCTAAGACAGAAGCATTATTATCATACATAATTAAAGCATAGTGTTCTTTTTCAGGTGTTACTCTGCCATCTTCTCTTTGAAAGTGCAATACAAAAATCTTTTTTATAGAACCATCTTCTTGTACTGATGAACCGCCATAAGTTGTAATACTTTCATAATACTCACGCGCTATAATTTCTGAACCATTAACCCACATTTTAATGCTTTCTTCAAGTGGTTCTTCAACTTTAGTATCTTCACATGCTGGTGTTATAAACATTAACGTCATTAATAAACATGCGAATATAGAATTAATATTGTAATATATTTTATCTGTTTTCATTTTATCTCCTACGTCCAAATACATTTTTTGGCTCATCTCCTCTTTTCTCTAACCATTTTTTATATTGATTAGCAGTTCTTCCTTCTTTTGCTAATTTCTTATTAAGTACATATTTTTTTCGTTTTCTGTCCTTAGCAGCTTTATTGGGCATTAGAATCCCATCCACTGGTAATTGATCCCTAACTTAATATCATAAGCAGGTCGTTCCCAATAATATAAATATTTGCCTTCAGCAAAAACTCCAAGATTGTCTTTTATCTTAACACCGAACACAGCACCAAAATCATAATCATGCCACTGCATCCACATCGGATCCATAAACATAAATTCGTGTGGTTTCTTTCCTTGATCTTTATGTTCTGCGTAAGCATCTGCATTGTGATAAGAATATAGATCGTGACCATAGTGATATGGCATCCAATTACCCCAAGCATGCAACCACCAAGATTCACCGTAGTGATAAAAGTCAGCTCCTAAGACTATAGATGTTTCTCGCTGAAATCCAAGATCTTTCTTTTTTCCATCTATGTATTCTTCCAACATACCAGGAAAATGATATAAAAAGTATTCTCTATCTGTGTATGCGAATATTTTTCCATTCTCATCTCTCCACAACCAGTCATGTCCCCAATATTCTCCACCTTCGTTCCAAAATGGACCAGGCCCTTCAATCTCTCTGAGGTCTCCTGTTACAGGGTCTATTTCGTATAATTGTTGATGAAGCCAGTTACCGTTCTCATCTTGCATTGTCGGATCAAACCACATATTATCATCTATACCAAAAGCATCTTCAGCAAAATTCCACCATTGACCTCTGTACCATGTTGTATCTAATATCGCAGCATCAAATCCGTATACTGGATGTTGCCTATGCTTCATACCAGCACTAAAACTAAATTTATCATTAAATGCATTTGTTTTAAATCTAAAGTCTGCAGAACCGTAATTAATTTCTTCCAGTCCTAATTCTGTCCATGCAATTTTTGCAACAAACCAGTCACCAACATATCTTAACCAATATTCTTGATTTAGGTATTCGTTACCCCATTGACGTCCTTCTGACCATTTAATTAAGTATTCCCATCCTTTTACTGGTCCTAATGTTGCCATCTCGTTTGCATTTTGTTCTGAACCATCATACCACTCACCGCCCTTACCAGCATTTCGTACACCTCTTTTTGGTTCATATTTAAATCTACCGATTTTTCTAATACCAAAAGACTTCTGAAAATCTGGTTTTAATTCTCTTTCATCTCTTTCAAATACTAGATCACCTGTAGATAATCCACCTATTATAGCAAACCTATCATCTTGGTATCTCGGCGCATTTAAACTAAAACTCGCATAAGCTGTGGAATACTTAAAAAAGTCTTCGAAAAAATTCTGAGCAAACAAAGATGAGGTTAATAACAACCCTATTATAGTTTTCTTTAACATCTGTTTTCTCCTATAAATAAATTATGCATGTTCTTACTCCTACGATATTAAATATCAAATCTTACAACAAATTGTAAAGCTAATTCAGGATCATTTCTAACTGGTTTAGATACTTTTGCAACTGCTAATAATTCGTTAAAATCATTATATAATCCTATTGACGTAACATACGGTGCGAAAAAAGAATGTGTTGCAAAATTTTCTACATCTTGCGCTGCAATATAAGCGCTACCTGTCTTATAAGCAGATTCTGCAGGACTAGGTAAAATTGCACTTAGCTTTGATATAATTGATTGTGACACATATGAATCATTCTTCCAGTAAGTATCATGTTGTGATACAACACTAGCATTTATATTCATGCTACCACTTCTTCCTGGTGTGACACTTATATTTCTTGTTCTATTAAATGTGTATGGTGGAATAATACAGTTAAACTCGTACTCTTGTATTGTTTTTGTAGAGTCCCATTCAAGCTTCCAACCATTAGATCCTGTTCCTTGACCAATAGTTGCATAACTACCAGTCTCAGTTACAACAACAAGACCGAGATCATAATTAACGACACCTACAGCAGAACCTGAGCCGTTTGCTGTTAGACTACCACTAAGAAAATTTGTCTCATATGCTGAATCATATAAATTGCCGTAACCATCATCTTTTATTGTTATAACACCGTTTGTAGAATAATCAGTTATCTCTATTGAGCCTGTTTTAATTCCTTCACCGTATAATCTTTGAGGTATACTAAAAACATTACATTGATTATTAAATTGTCTAAGTTTTAGTGTAGTATAATCAGGCACAGTATTACTAGCAGACATTATTGTGCTCCTTCCCCACGGCTTATGATATTTGTCAAATACATGTTGAGGTTGTGGTGTTGTTGAGCTTTTTTCATTTGGTGCCGTTGCATACTTAAAAAACATATTGTATGTCTGATTCCAGACAAGATAAGCGTATTTCGTGTAAGTAACACCTCCTGAAACCATTGATGATGTTGGCCCTGAAAAAGAGCCTGTATCAAACGTATGCATTTGTTGTGGTGTTGCTTTTACACCCTTTACTGACATGACACCTAAGTACGGCGTATTATCTACTGCTCCAAATTTCTGTGCCATAAATCTCTTATGGACTTTTATCGGAGTCACCCTTTTGTCGTCTGGATCTATATCTCTAAACATTTAGTGCACCTATGTTTTCTATAAATATACAATAACACCTTTAGTTCCCTAATAAAAAAGCCCTGTACTCGCAGGGCTTAATTACTTTTTGCAAAACTTCCTTAGAAGTCTAGTCTTACTTTAATTAATGCCTCTCTACTAGAAGACTTTAAAACAGGTTTGGATAATTTCGCAACAGCTAATAGCTCATTTGCTGCATTATATAATCCAACTGTTGTAATGTAGGACTTAGGATCATTTCTAAAAGATGCAATTGTAAGGTCACCAGCAGATCCAGTTGTGTATGTTGGATTTTGACTGTGGTTATATTGATTATGCCTTACTCTACAGAAATAATGTGTTGACTTAATTTGTTCTTCACGCCTAGCAGCAAAATATTTTCCACCTGTTAGCGTGTTAAAGAATGCAATATTATTATTTCCGTTTACATTAGATCCTGTGTTATATCCTGCCATAGCGATTCCACCACCGCTAGCTCCAGTACACAGCTTTACTGCATCTAAAATTAATATTCCAGACTCAGGATAAAATTTTCCAAATGATTGTGTTGTTGCACCACCAATAACTTCTGTTCCTGATGCTATAGAACCAGATACGATATTAAATTCTCTAACTGTGTTTCTTACATTAGGATCATTTGTAGCACCACTATCGTCTATTAGTTTATGAATACGACCATCAGAACCTGTTAAATGAAGTTCCCAGTTACCTGGATCCATTTTTTCTTTTAGTCTGCCTCTATTAAGGCTTACAGCAAATATTGTATTTGTATCTGTATCAGTTCCGCCTTCTGTCGTAAAAAATTTAGATGTGCCTTGTGGTAATAGTAAATTCCTTAATTGTCTATAGATTGCTTTTGAAGATGCAGGATCATTATCACCTGTAAGAGATCCGCTACCGTGAAAGTCACCAAAAGCAACTGAAAATTGTACAGAAGCCGTAGCATCTGTTCCTACCTCACCGTTGAAAATATCAAAATAGTGAGCGCCAGAACTACCTGTTTGTGTTGAAGATGTGAAAAACGCCTGTAAAGTTCCAACCCCACCGGACCACATACCAGATGACACAATACTTATCTGGCCTGTTTTTACATCGTTTGCTATATCAAAGTTTTGAAATACTGACATTATTTAACTCCTGTGTTTATAAATATTAACCTTTTTGGTTTTCATAAAATTTAATTTTACCTTCTGGCCAGTTCTTGTGCAATAGACTCAGCTGATATAGTTCTTCCAGACTCAATTGCTCTTTGTACAATTTCTTCAGCTGTATTTTGTGTTCTCTGTGTTACGACTGCTGTTTGTTCTCTAGCTGTAACTGCAGGATCTACTTCAGGTCGAGTACCAGTCCTTACTGATACTGGACTTCTGTTACCGTTTATTGGTCTATTTATTACACTTGGACCAGGTGTTATATTAACTGTAATTCTCTTTTGTGCTCCAGATTCTACACCTGTTACTAATATTTCTACAGATGTTGCTGATGAAACTTCTCTTGCCAAGAGTGTTGCTCTTCTTCCTGTAACTACAACAGCCCTACCTCTTCCAGAAGTATCTCTTGTGAGTGTCTCTATAGCTATATCTCTTACAGACCTAGCATCTCTAACATCAGTAACAGAGTCCTGTTCGGCTCTTATTTGAAATTCTCTAAGTGCTGATTCATATGACTCATGATCAGGACCTGCCATAAATAGTCCATCTCTCATTTGGTGAATCTCACCTATTCTAAATCCTAAACGAGCAGCTTCATCTTCAGCTTGTATTCTACTTCTTTCTATTTCTTCTGCTGATACTTGTGGCGGTCTGACTCGAGGTGCTACTGTTGCCACACGAGGCGTTACTTGAGGTGTTTGTACTCTCGAGTCTACAGATGTTTGAGCAACTTCTCTTTCTGACATTGTTTGAGCTTCTTCACGTGTCATTGACGACATGCTTTCAGCGCCCATATTGTAATTTCTACCGTTTGCCATTATTAACCACCATCTCCTAATTCTTGATCTAGATCACCTTCAACTAATACTACGTCTTGATTATCTTGTAATTCGTAAACAAATTCTTCATCACCTAGACCACCTATTACTTCAGGACTTAAAACTGTCATAGCTCCTTCACCTGTAAGTTCTACTTCGCTAGGAAGAGAATCTCCGATCTCTGGAGTAATTAGTGATCCGATTTCTTGAGTAACTAATTTATATTTTAGTGACATATCTGATGAAAGAAATGCCTGATGTATTGGCATATTCTCTATAACGATTCCATAATTATTGGGACCTTGAGTGTTTGACTCGTTATAAAGAGAATAATCAACTTCATCGTCACCTAATGCAAATTTAGCAATAACAAAATTATTTTGTGATAGTTTTTCTCTACCTAATTTTGTTAGGACTGCGTCCACTACTAGCGATGACTTGTCCAAAAAAGACATATGTTACTCCTAACTATTATTAAGTTTGTTGTATATAATCAACAGTTACTGTAAAAGCAGCAGATGCACCATGATTAATACTAGTCACAACAACTGTAGTTGTTGGATTAGGTTGACCTGCTGATGAGCCTGCAGATGTATTATTAGGTACTGATTTTGCTCTTATTTCGCAAGATGTACCTGTTACAGTTTGGCTAATTGAATCGACGCTAGAAACATAATCAATATTGCCTGTTCCTTGCGCGCCTGTTCCAGCTCCGGTCTGCAGATAAGCTATAGAAGAATTCAGTATTGTAAACATATACTGCCCAGGTTCTTGTCCACCTAAACCTGTTAGTGTAGGTGTTACTATTTGTGCAGTTCCTGATTCTGTTTCTAGCCAGTCAACTGTTACATTGCTTAGTGCTGTAATTGTTGGTAATTTAGAAGGATTATCTGATCTTGTAATAAGTTTGTATCTCATAGTTGTATCAGGATCGACTGTAGGTTCTAATAGCGGTAAATTTTCTATTACTGTACCATAAAAGTCAGTCCCTAAAGGATGAGCTACATTCCATAAGCTGTAATCCACTTCGTCGTCAGATAGAGCAAACTTAGTAACATTAAAAGCTTGTTCGCCTCTTGATAGAAGCTCTCTGCCTTTTTTTGTTAAGACTGCGTCCAAAACTGTAGACGTGTTATTCAAGTATCCCATTTGTTTTTCTCCATAAAGATGTGTAGAACTTTTTTAATAAATATTGTTTTCTTTCAAAAAAGAGTACTATTCATTGTCTAACTCTACATCAACTAAAGTATCTCCAGATGTTGATGTAGTGACTGTATAAGGGTTAACTTCTGTTATTTCAACAGCAACCTGATTTCCTTCCGGAACAGTTAAGCCGTTTTCTGTACATCCACCATAAGCTAAATTAAATAGTCCTGTGTGTGTTGTGAACAAAGAGTCGATATCTGATTTCTTAAATGATGAAGAGTAGTGAAGACCTAATGACTTACTAACAGATGAGCTGTAGTGATAAACTCTTTCATCATTAAAGTGTGATATTATAGAACCAGTTGCAGTTGGCTGTAATATTTCAAAAAATACATTTGATCCTCCTCCTGTAAAAACTCTATTAGAAGTTGATGCATAGTCTCTTTGTAACGGCTCAATTAAAGGATTGGCATTAAAAGATCTCAACTGATCCAAAATATAAGGATTTGCAGATGATGATACTGTCCTATAATCAGATCTTTTTCCAGAAGTTGTAATTGTTTCTTGAAATGACCAAGAATGAGAATAAAGAATATCGTCTCTAGATCCAGAGTATTTTCTATAATCAGGTAATATTAATTTTCCAGTTTTTTCTTCAAAGCTTGAAGTTATAAAATTAGCAGTTCTAACAGGGCCAACAATTGGGTTTGATCGATAATAATTGTCAGAAGAAGTTAATTCTGAGTCAATAACAAATGTTATATTGCCTTTTCTAAATTCATTATCACCACTCTGCGTGTAGTGTGACATCACATCAATATTTGATTTATAATGTTTTTCTTCTAAGAAAGGTCTGTTTCCAACAATTACTTTTGGTCTTTCTAAAATAGTAGGTTCGATTAATATACCAATATTTTTCTTAGCACGAGCAGGTGACATATTTCTAAGATGATCAAATAAACTTAAATCATAATATTTTATAAGCCTTAAGTAATCCCAAAAACCAAAGCTTGTCGTCCATTTTTTCCAGTAAGTATCGGAAATCCTGTCTAATTTTCCGTGTGTATATCTATCAGAATACATATCTCGCGGATCACCTAAGTAAGAACCGAAGTCTAAATCAGCAAGTGACAATATAATATCTTCATTAATTACATCTGAAGGTGCAAAAAATATTCCTAGCTTATTGCTGTCTAGTGGTGCCCTATCATGAGAACTTAATTCTATTCTTTCTGTTGTGCTGAGCACTGGGTCAGCGCCATCTGGATATTTAAATTTTGCATTCTCAATTCTAATTTTATTTGATGTCTTGTTTAATCCTATTGAAGGAACAAAAGACTTCTGTCTATCAGAAACAGATTCAAAGTTTACTTCATCTGCAAAGCCTGATCCTGTTGCAAATACTTGTCCGCCTGTTAATGAATAATCTTTTATACCGAATGGCAATGAGTTTAAATTAATTTTGTCATCCATAGAAAATCTTAGATTCATATCGAAAAAAGAAGAACTAGGATGATTTCCATTTACAGCTTTTGGAGCTGAAACATGATTGTAAAATGCTGACTCAGAAAGAGGTGTTGACCAATATCTCCACTCCATTACAGACCCAGAAAGTCTATTACCGTATCTTGCAGTTTCTCCTCCAGACATTCCTGCATTTCCACCAATATTCCAATAGTGGTCTCCTGTAGAACTTGATGCATACCAAGAAACTAATTGGTCAGAACCAGATATTGTAAAACTTGCAGATGCTTTAGTGATAATTTCATCAACACCAGAATCATAATAACCTGCAAAAATATCAAAACTCTGTGTTAAAGATCCAGAATCAGATGATAGTGTCATATCAGAGTAGCTGCTTGTTAAGTCTGATTCTGCTCTTCTTCTTCTGACCATTACTGACCAATATTCATTATTGTAAACTGGTAATGAATCTAAGCTAGCAGAAATAAATCCTTCACTTCCGCTTATTGCAAAAGATAATTTTCCTTTTGTGTCTTGACCGTCAACATTTTTTATATAAATTGCAGATTCAATTGTGTTAGTTGTATCATATTTTCCTGCAAGTATTGTATCTCTCTCAACGCCTGTTTTAAATCTAAATTCTACAGTATCATTAACTCTTTGTGTCTCTGTATTTCTGTACCACGGTGATGTTATTTTCTGTGACCCTTTAAGATGAACTGCATATGTGTACTTTTGCTTTATCTCAAACTCAGGTTGTCCGCCCTGAATCTTTGGTCCACCGTATTCTTGTATTCTTAATATAGATGTAGGTATACCATAAGCTGCAATTAGAGCTTTTAATCCTTGCTTAGTTCCTTTTGTTTTTAAAAGATACGGCATACTTGATAAAAGTCTGTTCCATATTTCTCTTGAAATATCTTGTTGTGACTTTTTAGAAAATCTAACATTGAATACACCAGTATTTGATCCTGACTCTTGCAATCCTAACTGATATTCTGGTAAGCTGACAAGATCTTTTCCTTCTAACATGTTGAAACCTAGTGATTCTGCAACTGGCTTTACGAGCTCTGCTGAAATACCTTTTGTTATATCTTCTGATCTATCATGACTGTCTGTCATTGCTTTTATGTGAGTCCAAATTATATCATAGTGGTGTCCCATCATATCCATAAATCTTATAAAAGGCTCATTATCTGAATCATAAGAAATATGAGCAGGTGTTAAATTAATAAGTCTATTCATATTCGTATTATCATAAACTGATGCAGAAGTAATTTGATTATCGAACCATGTTGTAAACTGTGAGCTAGTAACTGGATGCAGGACATACGGCGCTGTTAATGTTCCATCACCACTAGATTTAGGCGCAGCATTATCATAAATTATTCCGTTTGAAGACGACAAATAAGAAGATGATTGAAAATACATATAATTCTCAAAATCATCAAATCCATTTATAACTTTTCTCTTTTCCATATCCCAGTGTTCTTGTCTAGATAGTGATCCTGAAACTAAAGATCCTGATGCTTGACCTGTTACAGCTGGTGTTGAATTTGTACCACCTAATGACTGGCTCTTTTGTGCATACAATTCTATATTTGATAGTTTATCTTTAAAATTTCTTATTCTTTTTTCTACAGAACCAAAGTGTGAAAAATTTTCAAACTGTGTGTAGTCTACATTTACACTTACATCTAACAAACTTCCACTAAATATTTTATCTTCAATCTGTTTTCTTGTATCTAAATTTACACCGACAAGATCAGTGTGGTTTTTATATTCTGTTTCTCTTTTTCTTATTATTGGCTCTGATTCATCGAGCTTAGGTGCTTTTAATACTGTGTCAGATATTACTTCATCTATAAACGGTATTAGATCTACACTTTCATTTAAATCAGGTGTAACTTCTTGGACAATATATGCTGTGTCAAACTCTTCTACATCATCTGGCAAAGGTTCTAATAATTTATATGCTATCGAGCCAGGATAATTTGTCATATTAACAGGTTTAAAATTAATAACTAAACCTTCTTTATCCGGAGCAAATACAATTCTAGTGTAAAGATTGTCAGCGTCTTTTATTCTATACCTAACAAAAAACTGATCAAATGCTACAGACAAATCAGGTGAGTCAGAGCTTCCACTAACTGCGCCTATTGTTCCGCCGTACTCTCTATAAGATGTATTTAGTATAAGTGTGTTTCCATCAACATCTAATATCTTACCTTCAAATCTACCCATAACTTTTGAGATCTCTTCTTCTGCCTCTCTATAACCTATTTGAAATCCTGATCCAAATGTTGTGTACTTATTTACTGCAAAGTTTGATTGTATTCCGCCTTGAACATTTGCTGCGTTGTCATATTCTTCTTCTACCAATAATTCGTCTGGCCCTAAGTAGTCTTGTATTGTTAGTGCGAGAGGTGCTAACTTTGCTGTCTGATCGACTTTTACTCTTTCATTTGATGTCAATAATATGTCAATTCTAACTTTATCAACCCACAGCTCTCCAAAGCCACCGTTGCTGCCTACTACATAAATTGATGAGTTTGTATACAATCCAAAAGATGCATCATTAGGTATTACATAGTCTACAAAAGCGTCTTCCCACTCATTAAGTTCAAAACACTCGACATACTTGCTAAATCTTTCATCAACAGAACCGTCTGTATTATATGTTGCTACATCAGTCCACTGTAATTGTGTTGCAGAATTACCATCAGCACTAATCTCACCACTTCCTTGAAACTGCCATCCTAATATTCCACCCCAGTTAAATTTACCGTTTGTAGATGTTGTTTTATTATTCTTTATTAAGTCATAAGAAGGATAATACTGTTCTTGTGTATTATAAAATTCTAAAATTAAATAGTCTGTATAAGAATTAACATAAACAGATGATCTTCTTGTATAGCTTTCTTGTGTATCATTGTCTGTTAGTGCTAAGAATGGTGTTTGTCTACAAAGCTCTAAACAAGAAATCCACTCACTTCCGTTCCAAAGCCAGCCTAATGCTTCTGAGAAATATAGTGTCGACCCGACTGTCATTATTGCAGGTATTATTAATCCTTCACCTGGTGGTGTTTTTACATTATACCACTCACCACTTTCTGTATTCCATCTCCAGCCATTTTCTTTTAAATCATTCTTAGCAGACCATTTTCCTTTGTTGACATTATACACCCAATCAGCACTTGTAAAGCTAACTTTAAAACCTTTTATTTCTAGATCATAATCATCCTGCCATCCTGTTCCTGGAGGTGTTGCGGGAAGAGGTTCTGTAGGAACTCTTCCTGTATCGAGTACTGGAAATTGTGAATATCCCATTTGAGTAGGAGTTAGTGTCGGCTTAAACATAGCGCCAATTGCTTGCCCAAGCAAAGGTGTGCTAGCGCCAGGAATAGGTGGTATAAGAGAATCACTATCTATAGGCACAACAGAACTATTAGTTAAAATATCTTCGTTCCCTACTATTTGCATCCTGTATAATATTCCATTTGGCCCTACTTTTGTGAGCAGATCATCATTTCTTCCAAACCAAATAGTGCCACCTGCAGCATCAGTTACTGATGTAATAGCAGAATTCGTTACAGTTTCTCCACTTTGACCGTCAATTCTATATGTTTTAAAACCTCCACCAGGAGAAAATATGCTTATTGCTTCTCTGCTAGTAAACTGATTTAATTCTATTTTTCTTAAGTAGTATTCTTCTATTGATAAATCACCTTTTTTAAATTTAACATCAGGAAAATTTGTGCCATCAACTTTTCTAAGAAGCTGTGTTCCGTCTTGATCTTGCTGCCTGAATGATGTGATCCTTTTCATCATTTGTATTTGCTCTTGACGTACTTCAAATGCTGAAACAATAGGTGCATCAGGTGCATAAAAAACATTTTTTCTCCAGTGATATAATCTTACTCTCGCACCTTTTCTTCCACCTTCATCAAAAACAGGTTCTGCGGGTCTGGACTTCTGTTTCCAGGAAATTCTTACTGTGTCTCCTGGCTTTGCGCCGTAACGTGCTAAAGGTCCTATTGTACTTGATGATCCTGATACACCGCCTCTATTTGTCGCTATAGCTTGATATCTGTGTTTCCACCAACTTTGATTGTAATACTCACCTGATATTCTTGGATCATCTTCACCTCTGCTTACATAATATCCTGTGTCTGCTGTTGCTGCTGCTATAAAAGCTGATTGCCTCTGCGCCAATATTTCTGGCTGATAATTTAAGTCTGGAAAATACATACAAGGAGAATTTTCTCCGTCTACACCTCCGTATGTCCAATGTGCATGATAACCAATATGTGCTGTTCCAACTTCACTCCATTTTTGGTCACCTGGTGCTGCACTCCATCCAGAAGACCATATTCTATCTCCGTACTTTTCACCAAGAATCCATATTGCTTGATTGAGTGAATTGTCCCATTGTATTATTTTCCCTTTATAATCTGTTCTTCCAACATAGTCACCAGGAACAGATAACTCATCATCAGGAATTGTAAATAATTTTCTTATTTCTCTATGTTCTGTATCTTGTATAGTAATTTGTGAAGAAAAATCATCAACAGCAATACCATCAGTAATTAAAATTGTTGATCCAATCATCTTTCTTGTGAAAGGTTCATCAGTAGGATTTAAAACAGCTTTTAATATTCTTCTTTGTACTTGATCACTAGAGTCTGGATCATGAAATCTTATTGTTCCAGCCTCTGCTATTTCTGCTGTGTCTGTTGAGTCATCTTCATTTCTTGTAAAATCACTAACAGAATTTCCTAATTCTAATTGTCCGCCTGCATACAAGAAACCTACACCTACAACAGACGACTCATTTTGTGTGTCGTAAACACCCTCAGGGAAGTGTGTGGCCCTTAATGTAATTAAGTCATTTCCCTCTCCTACGTTAGTAAGGATAAATGTTAATGTTAGTCGTTGCCATTTACCTGTTAGTTCATACTTTTGAGAGGTTTTTGTAGAGCCTTCTGCACCCCACGGTCCGGCATGTGCTAATAGCTGAACTCTAGATCCAACAGCTTCTTGATCTGCTTTTACATACAAACTAAAAGTCATCTCTTCACCTTCTATAGATCTATGAATCTTTAATAGTGGAGATAGTCCAAAAGACCTATTTGCTGATGACGGTTCTTCCGACTCTGTTGTTTGATATTCAACTCTAACACACTGATTTCCAACAGGTGTCTGCTCAATAACAGTGTCTATAGTCATTAGCGCAGAATTTTCTTGAGATATAGAGTTTACACCGTTTTTATAAACTGGATGTGGCCTCCATTGATAGTCACTGTCTAATATTCTTCCTTGTAATAAATTTTGTGTTTTTTCTGCTGTGGTTAGTGTTGGCTCAACAATGTATTCTGCATTTATTGCTGGAGTTACTCTGTTTCCTAAAAAATAAGCATTATTTATTCTTAACATTCCGTTAATATATGATCTTGGAACTTCATCATAACCTATTAGAGTTACTGTATTAGAATCTTCACCTCCTGCAAACTTAACTGATTGATCATTATCAGCAAAATCATTTAAACATGTGTAAGCTGCAACCCTGAACTTTTCAAGATAGTCAGTATCATTTACAAAAGGAGGTGATAGAATTATTTCAGTTCTATCACTTGAAATTTTTGTTAGTGTCGCTTTGTCTTCTTTTGGGTAAAGTGCATCGCCTATTGAAGTTTCTGATGCAGGGTGATCATCTGAAGAAAATATTTTTCCGTTTGAGTCTTCTTCAAATCCACCTAAGTATATCTTTTCATCATTATTAACTAAAAGAGGAAATGGACTTCCAAACATATTTCTGTAAAAGCAAAATTTTACTCTAAATCTGCCTCTTCTAAATCCAAGATCTCTTAATATTTTTCCAGTATCTATTACTACAGTTGGGTAACTTAAGTCATTATCAAAGTTAGTTTCAAGTTCATTGTGATTTAAATATGTAGTTGTTATTAATGAATCATCTGCACCGAACACATTTATTCTTACATAATCATCTGTGTGCGCACCAAAACTGTGCTCTGGCCATTTAACAGAACCATACGTTTCATTTTCAAATTGAGGAAATTTTTCACTATCTCTAAAGGGTACAAAATCATTTCCTTCTGGAAGTGTTACAAATTTTGCTATCTTTTGAGGAAGTAATTGACTTCTTCTATTTTTAGGATCAATTGCCATTTACAACTCCGTAAAGTCTCTATTGATATAGTCTAATGTGTCTTCTCTTGTCCTATACCTTCTTTGATATAATTGGATATATAAGTTTTGACATATGCTAGGATACGATTCTCCTGTCACAGGATCTTCATATAATTTTATCGTATCATTCTTATCTCTCATTGTTATTTTTAATCTTTTGTTATCGTTTTCTTCAAACTCAGATTCTCTTTTCATAAAAGAATTGTGAGCTTTTTGATACTTTTGATTATATGCAACTTCATCTCTTGATTTTAGAGATTGATAGTATAAATTGTCTTTTAATTCTTCTTCATTGTATGGCATTATTGAACTACCTTAAATTGAAAATCGTTGTCTATAAATTGTACTGTTCTTGTTGCACCACTGCCGCTTTCTATTTTAAATAAAACGTTATAATATCTTTCTGGCTCTAAGCCATCAGTCCTTAGTGTAAAGAAATTACTAGTAGCATCACAACTTAATTTTGATCCACTACCAAAAGGTATTATTGTATGCTCATTTTTAGAATCAACTATAGAATAAAAACTTGATGCTGATGGGAAATATGCGCAGTCTATGTATGCAGATGATGTGCCAAAAGTCCTAGCAGGATATTTTTCTCTACCTTTAACTCTAATTTTTGAAACAGTGCCCATTTTGTATTCTCTTCTAAAGCTGTTCATAAATACATCTAAATTACCTAACTCATCAAGCGATAGTGCAGAAAGTGAACCTGTTGTCCATACTGCATCATCCCACTGAGCTTCAAGAGTCGGTTTAAATATTGTGTGTGAGTCACTTGAAAAGAATTTAAGTGTGCCAAAATTTAAGACTGAGTCTTCAATAGTTGTAGGCCTTTTAATTAAAAATCCTTCATTAGACTGGCTTCCTGCTATAAGAGTGTTTACCATGTCTGTGACATCAATTCTAGCATCAGATCCTGTTTTTGAAAAAGAAAAAGATGATGAAAAATGAGATCCAGAAAAATATGTTGCACCCCAGTCAGCCTGGCTACCAGACTTCCATTCTAAAGATTCAGATACACCTGTTCTATATCTCCAACTAACACCTTCTTCTACATTTGGGTCATCTGATAATTTGCCATCGCCTTCTGTCCAGCTTTGTGAGACAACATAAACTTCTATGTCATTATTATCTCTAGTTAATTCAAATGCTCCTGCATCATACAAGTTTAAAAAGTACTTTACATCTGAACCTATTGTACCATCTGATCTAGACCTAGAAAATTCTGTGAGCGGAAACTTCATAACTGCTCTTTGTATTGCACTAGTCGAAGTGCCTTCTGCTTGAAAAGATTTTCCTACTTCAAGTATCTCATCACCTCCAAAGTTTTGTGCGCTTGATGTAGCAATAACAGCTGCACCTCTTCTTAGTGTTGAATCTTTAGTTGGTTTTTTAAAAAGATGTGCCATTAATAATCTCCTAAACACTTACCAACAATATCAATATCTGGAAATTTAACTTCAAATATTGATGGGTCCAAAGATGGATAAACAATACCACTTTTTATTGCTGTTGATATGTCAAAAATATTTCCACTATAACCAGAAGCTTTTTCAAATTTATTAGTTATCACTATCAAATTACCATCAGGATTTTCAGAAACTGGTGGAACAACACTGTTTACACCGTCAACTAAAGAAATCTGATATGCTACGTCAGAAAGGATTATTGGTTGATTAATTTGCCACTTATCAACATTAAAATATTCTTTTACTTTTTGAATACATTGAAATATGACTTCTTCTTTATTATAGCCTCTTTTTGCATAGATTGTAAATCTTACACCGATATTAATAACATAAGCGTTTTTTAAATTTATAGCATCAGTTAATATTCTATATTGCCCTAAATAGGACTTTATATTTCGCTTTGTTGCTTCATTTACATTTACTAATTGTTTGTTATTATTATATCCTAGTACATAAAAATTAAGTGCCATCGGATTAGGAACTCTAACTTCCAAATCAGAAACTTTTAATGATTCACCTTTTTCAACAAATTCTTCCATTAACACTTCAGGTGTTAAGACATCTCCTTGTATTACACCTTCACCTGAGTTTAGTTGGTCATCTTGTGTTATATAAACTTTTGAAACATTACCAAACTTTGCAGGTAAACTATAAATTCTCGTCACGTAGTCTTGCTTTGTTACAGCTCTTGACTGTGCTTGAAAATATTGTTTTACATTTTCTTTTATTTCATCTATTGTTTCTGCTCCTTTACCTCCTGTTGCAGGTGAATCGTTATTCACAGATATTGATGCAAATGATTCATTCACTAGAGCTGTGTCAAGTCCTGTATTATTTATATCTGCTGTTACACTTCTTAGAGAAGAAATTGAGTTTGACGGAACATTATCATCAACCCCACCACCAACAGAATATTTCACAGTTAGCGTTGTGTTTGCAGGTGCTACACCATAAACTGCAGTTTCTAAAAAGTTTGCAGGATCTAATGCAGAATTAGAATTTAAAAAGTCAGAATTAACATTTGAATTACCAACTGTTGATGGGTTAGGAATTACTTCTTCATCGTTTTCTGTCGCTGTTCCTGATCCAAATCTTAATTGGTAAGATCCGTCTGATTTAACATAAGACTTATACCTCTTTTTTGTTCTCAACAATTTGATCATATAAGGTGTTGTGTCATTGTATGCTGCTAAATTAGGATCAAATTCTGCATCATTTCTAACTTCTTCGTAAACTAAATCTTGTGCCAATGATTCTACTTGATACCATTTATTTCCATCACTATCAACAACAGATATTATTTCTAAAACATTTTTATTTCCTAATGTTAACATGTCATAAGCTTTTGCACTACCAAATGAAAATGTTTCTGTAATAACTTCGCCACTAACAGCTCTTGCTTGTTTTTTAAGTAAATATTTTGAAGGTGTACTAGTATTATCTACCTCATATATTGAAACTTCTACAGGATCTACAGAACCTGATGTGCTAAAGTCAACTTCGCTAACTGTTCTAAAAGTTTTACCATACTGATCAGATGCAATTACAGTTCCTTCTTTAATTCGATGACCATACCTAAAGTCTGGCGTTACAGTGTCTCCAGAGCCTCTTGCAGGAACTGTCTGAAAAAAGTCTACTGTAACATTTGAAGGAGTTGAAACTTTTGGTCTATATCCGTAAGACTGTGCTATATCAAAAACAGTTTTTCTTTCTTCTGCGTAAGCTAACAAAGACTCACGAAATTGCTCATCAATATAAAATGACAATATGTCACCAACATAAGCTGCCATTTCAATAAACATCATTCCAGGACTTGTTTCATTAAAGTCTGAATATGATCCTGGAAAGTAAGTTTTTGCATACTCAATTAGATCACTTCTTAAACCTGTAAAGTCTTTATTTAAAAAGTTTATGTCTTTAGGTCTTTGTTGGTCAATAGCCATTTTATCCTCCAGCCCTAGCTAAATTAAGTGTAATAGAATCTGTAGCACCAGGGTCTATAGAAGTAGAAAACGTCAAACTAATATTCACAAGATTTTCTTCTTCAGTCAAATCTACAGTTATATTTTTTATTACTACGTGAGGAAGCCATTTATCTACAGCTTCTCTAATTGATACATCTATCTTGCTTCCTAGCGTATCATCCATTGGTTCAAAAAGAACATTAAATAATTCACACCCTAGTTCAGGTTGATTAATTCTTTCTCCCTTTACAGTTAGCAATAAGTTTTTTAAATTAGACTTTGTTTGCTCGCTTAAAGTTTTTGTAGATTTAAACCAACCATTTTTGCCAAGTGAAAACGGAAGTGACACACCTATAAATGTATCAGGATCTTTGTCACGTGTTCTTACTGCTGCGTTTCTTGGATTTTCTAAAGCCATTATTTTAATTTTCCTTTAGGGTTTAACAAGCCTTTAAGTAAATTACCTGTAAGTGTTCTGAATCTACCTTGTAGTTCTCGAGACCTGCCCCGTGTAGTTAAATATCTACCAGCTCGAGAAGTTGACAATCCTATCTCTAAATCATTTTTCATTTCTTTATATAAACGATCACGTTCAATCTGATTCGGTGTTTTACTAATTTCTTCAAGCCTGTCAGCAATAAACATAAAAGACTTCCTCTCTAAGATAGGTTGCCCTGTGTCTCCGAAAGAGACTTCTGCTCTCGTTACATAATCATGTATTGCATTTCCATCTTTTGTAGCTTCTTTTATATTGCTACGCATTTCTTTTATTTTTGCTTTCGTCTTCAGAAACTTATTCTGATTTGTATGCTCATGCTTTATATTAGATAAATTACGAATTAAACGTCTAAGACTTAGTGCCATGCTTTTTCTCTATTGCTTTTATAACTTTTGCTGAGTGTCCACTCATTGCTTTTTTCATAAAGTCAGGCATTGGTCCTGCAGGTTGGGCAGGTGTAGGTTGTGCTAGCTCACTCATTCTTTCTGTTGTATATGCTCCGCCTCCCATAGTCGGTACTGGCTCTCCTGAAATTCCACCCTGAGTTTCATTTAAAATCTTATTTAACACAGGGTCTTTAGCTAGCTGCTTTTCTTCTTTTGGTTCTTCCATATAGCTAGGAACATTGTCTTCCATGCTTAGCTGACCGTTCTTTTGTGGTGCTGGATTCACTATTTCCTGAATGACAACTTTAATTTGTTTGGCCACTTCTTTTTCTACAGCTTCTTTTATTATTTTCTTTAGAACTGTTATTGTATTTGCTTTCATTTTATCACCTTTATTTTTACTCTATGAAATCTGCTGTTGCTTGAATATCTTCAATTCGTGTTAAGCATGCAGATATGTCAACTATTTGTGCATCTAATATTGCTCTCATTTCTTGTTCAGAAATTGTTGCGTTCTCAGATTGTCCTGATGCTCCTTCATCACAAACCATCCAACCTTCGCCAGGTATCTCAAAAGATTCTACTTGATATGTTGCATCTTCTTCTTGTTCTACTTCTGGTGGTATGGGTCCAACAAAAACTTTTTGATTTTCAAACTCTACACAGCCACCTGTAATTAAGTCACCAACTTTTAGTGTCAGTCCTGGCTTTAAATATAAGTCTAAGTCATCATTTAGTGCAGCAACTTCTGCATCCAAATCAGAGCCGTATCTTCCTGCGCTTCCGTCTCCCATATCACCTTTTCTTTTACCTTCTATCCATGTGCCTCCTAAAGCTTCACAATCTTCTTTTGTTAAACCGTCTTCCAATCCTCTTTGATTAGCACATGCCTGTATCATTGCAGATAACGTCGCTATTAATGTTGGTAAAATTCTATTTGCGTCTAATATAGATCTTGCAAGTGTATCTATCATTTGTGCCAAGCCTAAAACCATTTGTTTTATCATCATATAAACAAGAGCGAGTTTAACCGCTTTGCCAACCATAAATATGCTTTCAATTATTCTTATTACTCTTTTTACAGTATTAACTGCTGTTCTAACTGCTTGGACTACTCTTCTAATTTGTGATAATATTCGCTGTATGTCTCTTACAAGCTGTAATAATTTTTGTGCTTCTGGCCTGTACTTACAAACATCTCCTTCAGGATCATACTTTGCTTTATCTGCGAGCATTTGAACTTTTGAAACAAGCTTTGTTTGTAGTGAAGTTATTTCATTAATTTTTTCTTGTATAGGGACCCACCAAGTCATATCTAATCCTGGTATGTCTAAATCTAAATCAAGGTCTATATCAATATCAATTACTCTTTTCGTATCTGCCCTAACATTTCCAGCTAGCTCTTGTAAGCTGCAATAGTCATCTTCACCGCCTCCGACTGGTGATACTACAGAGCCGTCCGGTCCGACTCGATATCCTGGGCCTGGAACTTGAAATGGTGCTTCATAAACAGTGCCATCCGGTCCTATTACTGTTCCGTTGACAATTAAGTCACCTGGTAATAATTCTGCGTCTGCTCCGAACAACCTCACTTCGCCACCATAACCTGCGTGTATTACTTCAGCGGTTTCACCCTCACAAACTTCCCATCCTGGTTCTACAATAAAAAACGGTTCAGGAGCAATCAATTTAGTTCCAATTGGTGTCGTAACTAACGGATCCATTTCTAACTGATCATCTCCAATATCAAAAATTTCTGCAACTGCTTTATTTTGTTTTTCCTCTTCTTCTGTTATAGTTGCTTTTGTAAAACTGTTTGAAACTTTAATTGCACATCCGCTAAGCACTTGATCTCCCATGAGAAGTTTAGCACCACCAGATAATGTTCTCCTAAGGCTTGTTATATTATTACAATCTAACATTACTTACCCTGCTTAGAAACATAAACGTGTTTACTTAACAATGCTTCTTTTAAATTTTGTTTACTAAATTTTCCACCTGGTCCGAATAATGCAACCATACCAGCTCCAGCTTTCTGTTTTAATGGATCAATACTTGGGGCTCCTGCAAGTGGACTTATTCCTGTACCTGACTGTAAATCTGTTCCTGCAGATTGTAACGACTGAGCCATATAAAATAGTAGATCAACTAGTGCATCACCTAAAACAGCAGGCTGAACGCCTACAGATTCTTCAGGTGCACCAACATAAACTCTTTTTCCAACAATGTTTGTGTCGTTTTGAGAAATTAAATTTAGATTAAATCCTGAATATAGATTAATATTATTTTTTTCTCCGCCTTTTGTGTTAAAAATTAGCCTGTCAGCATTTATTAAGATTTGTTTTCCAGAATGATTTGCAGGTGTTATAAGTTCATTGACAGTTCTCGCAGGGCTTAATTTTATTTCTTCTTTTTCTGTCATATAAATTGAAGTTGCATCATTTATAATATTTTCTTCTTTTGGTTCATTAACTCTTTTGTCATCTTCATCAGGATTTGCTATCCTTATTTTTATAACTGATCCAGACTTACTTTTTGTATTGTCATTTTTTCCTAATTTAATTGATTGTCTTTCTCTTCCATCAATTACAATATCACCTGCTGTTTGTCTCGTCGGCCTACCAGGCTCTGGGAAAAAACCTTTTAATGTGTCTTCATAATCTTTTTTATCATAATTACGCTGTGTGCTTCCTACATCTGTAGCACCTACAACAGAATTATGATTTAATGATCTACTAATATTGATAGGATTAAAATAAAAAGCTTGGTCTGCAAAGCATATAATAGCTACCAATTCACCATAAACAGGATATTTTTTTATATTTGCTTCGAGAGGAAATACCCAGTCTGAAGGCAGATCGAATCCATCAAAACACTTTACTTGTATGCAACCAATATGTCTCTCATCTATATCTTTTATTGCATTAATATCTTTTTCATTATAAACTACTGCTTTTACTTCAGCTGCAATAATTTGAATTGATGCTGTTTTGGACTTATCAACTATATCTAAGCCAATATCTCTTGCACGCTTTTCAGTGACTATATCGTCAGAAAATTCCACAGGATTGAGCTTATTGACTTTATCTATCCAGATTCCGCCGTAACGTTCGACAGTGTTGCTAGACATTTACTACTCCTGTATTTGTAGGTTTATATCATCTACCTCATTTTGTATTGTTTCTGTTGCTTTGCTTATTCTGTCGAGAATACCTTTTTTCTCTTCATCAGAAAGTCCAAATTCAGTAGAATCAGACTTACCTTCAACAGACATTACGCGTTGTACAACTGCGGCAAGTTTTACTAGAAGTTCATCATTTCTTATATTAGCTTCTGTGAAGTCACTGATCATTGGAAATAATTGAATTGCAGTATTTGGATCTTTAATAAAGACCATTAGCTCTTGTATTAAGCTCTCAATCTGAATTTTATTTCTTTTTGTATTATCATCGATCTTTTTGAAAAGATCTGAAAGATTCATACCCTCATATATTTCATAATCATTAGACATAAAACTAGCCTTTTGATTATAAATATAGAGAAAATTAATATATTCTCATAGATCCTGATGTTGAGATAATGCCTTTATGTTCCCATTGGTGGTTAAGCGACTTGTAATGATTTCTCATAACATTGAGAACTTTTGTTATGTGTTGTGTCTGAGCACCAGATATTTCTCTTAACAAGATGTATAATGCTTTTTTATTAAAGATCTCTATACTTTCAACACGTGACATTAAATCTAAAATAGAATATGCAATCTTAATATCTCTCTGCTTCTTAAAAACTTTCTCAGCATTATCTTGCCAGTAATCAATGACAGAGTCAAAAAACATTTTTTTATCTTCTTGCTCGATTGTTTTTTCTTCATAGACAACTTTCTTAACATCTTTGTGTTTTAAGTCAATCACATCAGTATGAGTTTTCATTTTCTTATAATTTGCATTATTGTGGCATATTAGCCAGTTCTTTACAACAACACTAAAATAACTAAAAGCTTTGCCTTTGCCTTGTTTATATTTGTCTAGACGTGTTATCATAAAAGATATTACTTCATGCTTGACAGTTTCTGTAGGCACATCAAAATGATAAAACTTAAATGTGTGAATTATGTTTTCACATAGTTTTTCAAATGGCTGACGTAGGTGTGCATTATAAATTGTATTCTTTTCTCTCCAATCGTCTGTGGCATTATAGTCAATGATTGCTTGCTCTGTCCCTTCGTGAAAATACATTCTTGTTTTTGATTTTTTACGCGGCATTATTTTTTTCCTTCTAGTAAGTTGTCTAGTTTATCAATTTCTTCTTTTAACATTTGAAATGTAGAACCGGTTTCGTCATCAGATTCAAATGCTCCTAATGTGTCAATTTCTTTCATCGTTTTTATTGTGTCTTGTATTGTCAAATAAGTTCCATCTAAAACTTGCTCTAAAAAATCAACTTTATTATACAAGTTTGTTATTACATACAATTGTACAATTGATACGACTCCAAAAAATATTAATCCTATTGTCTCAATCATTTTCAAATAACCCTTTTAGTTTGCTTACATCTAAGTTTTTTACTAGCTCTTCTTCTTGAGACTCACCTTTCATATACTTAGGAAAGTCTATACGAGACTCACCTGATAACATAAAAGTTTCTTTCTCTTGCCTTGCTGCAGAGCAATCTGCAAAATGTATAATATGAGGCAAATTAGTTTTCATTGCCTTCCATTCTGCACCTTCCATAAAGTAAGATGTGTTTTGTTCATTATACAATCCATCAGCAAGTCTAACACCCAAGTATTCTGATTCTGACATAGTAATATTAAATTGATTTAATATCCATATTGCTCTATCAGTAACTGTCATGTAATGTATTGCAGGATTGTGGTTATAATATTCTTGTAATTTTTTAGCACGCCATTCATCTGTGTTTGGAGAATAATAATCATCATCCATATTGCCTATCTTTCCGAGGTCATGGAACATAGCTGCAAATACAACGGACTCAGCTGATATATCATCAACGTACATACCCTGTGCTTTGAATAGCTCATAGTAACTTAGCGACCACTGTATTATATTAAGAATGTGTGCTACATAACCTCCTGGAAATGCATTGTGATACCAAGCCCTTCCAGATGCTGGTGCTAAAACCATTCTTTCTTCAAAGTGTTCATGAAGTAATTTTATCTTTTCTAGACGTTCACCTGTAAAGTGTGTCTCTATAACTTTTTGTAACTCAGACCAATTCTCTTGTATCTGATCTGCATTTGGTCTCATACTTTCTCCTTAGTCCAATTTAATTTAAAAATATCTACATTTGTAAATTTATACGGCTTAACATTTTCAGATTCTAATATGTCTACAACATTAACCCATTTAGCATTCATTGTGTCTCTTACTTGATAGACACCGTCTTTTCCGTCTGTTCCTTTTAATAAAACAAAATCACCATAGTCAAACGGTCCTCCCCATCTTTTAAGTAAGTTACGAGAAAGAGCAACAAATTTATATCGTGATGCATGGTGTATCCTTATTCTAGTTCCATCAGCTGTAATGTTTGGTGTGTCATCGCACTGTATTGTGTTTGGTTGATACATTGTTACGTCAACTTTAATACCGTGCTGATAGAATTCTGAGAGTCGCTCTGACAACTCTTTGTTTTGATTTGCAAGAAACTCATAGTGTTGATGATATGTGTCTTTATTTGCCTTCATAAAACGAGTTGCTACATAACCGTTTACCGTGGTTATCAATGCTAGTACTATTAGATATTTGCTTAAGTTTTGCATGGCGTGCTCTCCTAATTTGTTATGTCTAAATCTAGCCCTTTTTTATGTAAAAGTAAAGGCTTTTTTTCACTTTTTTTCAAGTTTTTTTGATGCATAGTCCTTCAATATATCTGGATAAAAAGCGTGTGCTATTAGTGCTATAGCACAAGACATTGCTCTACACCAGTGACTAAAGTAAGTCGTATTGTTTTCTTTTAAGTGCTTAAACAAGATTGTTTATTTCTTTTTTTAAGTTTATCTTCTCTTGTTGTCTAGACTTATTCTTTTTTGATTTGTGTGCTTTCGTCGTCGGTATCGGAAAGTCAGACATTTTTGGTTTGTAGACTCTTTTCATAACTACTCCCAATCATC
>MDTG01315866.1_pt1 | contig 24612 bp, 24 predicted proteins | sample 811421 | NCBI WGS metagenome assembly MDTG01 (sample SAMN05326645, study PRJNA326480) | marine metagenome | isolation source: seawater | place: Pacific Ocean: South East | collected 2011 | reverse complement strand
CCACCACGTTGATAGGCTGGATGTGGAAGCGCAGTAATGCGTGTAGCTGACCAGTACTAATAGCTCAATTGGCTTGATTTATGCACTGAAAAGAATTTTATTATATTTAAACTTAACTTATAAAAAAAACACCATTTTAAATATTAAATTTTATCCAAAGAATATTTGTAATTCATTGTATTATATAAGATACAAATGATTATATTTTATAATATTTATTACTTTTTTCACAAAATAAATTGTTAAATGAAGATATTCAAAAGATTATTATTTTTACTTAGTCCTCAGGAAAAGATAGATGCGGGCTTATTATTAATAATGATTGTTATAATGGCATTCCTAGATGCAATTGGTATTGCATCTATCTTGCCATTTATGGCAGTGCTTACCAACGAAAGCCTTGTAGATACAAATTTTATATTTAAAAAAATTTTTGAGGCCTCAAATATTTTTGGAGTTGAAAATAATGAGCAATTTCTCTTTTTTTTAGGATTGGTTGTATTTTTTTTACTAATTGTTTCACTTACATTTAAAATTGTAACTATTTACATGCAAATTCGATTTGTTCAAATGCGTGAACACAGCATAGGAAAACGTTTGATGGAAGTTTATTTAAATCAACCTTATAGCTGGTTTTTGTCTCGCCATAGTTCAGACCTTGGAAAAACTATTTTATCCGAAGTTCAACAATTGATTGCCAAAGGCATGGGTTCATTAATGGAGCTTGTGTCTAAAGGAATGGTTGCAACAGCAATTATAATTTTACTTATTCTTGTTGATTTAAAACTTGCAATTACGGTTGGTTTTTCATTGTTATGTACTTATGGAATGATTTTTTTTTCTATACGGATTTATCTAAATAAAATTGGTAAAATTCGCCTAATAAATAATGAATTAAGATTTAAAGCCATAAATGAGGCTTTTTCTGCTATAAAAGATGTTAAATTTCTAGGTTTAGAGAATATTTGTATAAATTTATTTTCACACTCAGCTAAAAAATTTGCCAATACCCAAGCTTCTTCTGGAGTTCTAGGTCAAATTCCTAGATTTATTTTAGAGGCCATAGCGTTTGGGGGGATATTAATTATAATATTATTTATAATATCACGAACAGGCAATTTTAATAATGCTTTGCCAATTCTTAGCCTATATGTTTTTGCTGCATATCGTTTAATGCCTGCTATACAACAGATTTACAACTCTTTAACTAATCTTACTTTTATAGCTCCATCAATAGATAAAATTTATAATGAACTTAATGAATTAAAAATAACTAATATAAATCATAACCAAGAAACTATTTCGTTTAATAAATCAATTTCTTTAGAAAATATTTTTTATAATTATCCAAACTCCTCAAGCTCAGTATTAAAAGATATTAACATAAATATTCCTGCAAAATCTACAATAGGATTAGTGGGTGCCACCGGTAGTGGAAAAACAACAACAGTTGATATTATTTTGGGATTACTTGAAGCCCAAAAAGGAAATCTAAAAGTTGATGGAAAAATTATTAGTAAAGAAAATTTAAAATCTTGGCAAAAGTCTATTGGTTATGTTCCCCAACACATTTACCTATCTGATAACACAATCGAATCTAACATTGCTTTTGGAATTGAGTTAAAAGATATAAATGAAGCTGCAGTAAAAAAGGCAGCAAAAATTTCAAATTTACACACGTTTGTTACAAAAAAACTTCCAAAACAGTACAAAACTATAATAGGTGAAAATGGTGTTAGATTATCAGGTGGTCAACGTCAAAGAATAGGTATTGCCAGAGCGTTATACCACAATCCAAAAATATTAGTTTTTGATGAAGCCACTAGTGCACTGGACAATCAAACTGAAAAAGCAGTCATGGACGCTGTAAATTATCTTAGCAAAGAAGTGACCATAATATTGATTGCACACCGCCTAGGAACAGTTAAAAATTGTGATAAAATCTTTATATTAGATGATGGCAAAATCATAAACGAAGGGAAATTTGATGAACTATTCAATAATAGTGAAACTTTTAGAAAAAATGCTATTAACAGTAAATAAAAGTGATATTAAATAATTCCTCTATTTTAATTACAGGTGGCACTGGCTCCTTTGGGCATAGCTTTGTATCATTAACCTTAAAAAAATATAATCCAAGGAGACTTGTGATTTTTTCACGCGATGAAATGAAACAATGGGAAATGGCAAAATTATATAAAGAGGATAATAGAGTGAGATTTTTTATTGGCGATGTTCGTGATAAAGATAGACTCTATCGTGCTTTACATAATATTGATTATGTAGTTCATGCCGCCGCAACAAAAATAGTTCCAACCGCTGAGTATAATCCATTTGAGTGTATAAAAACGAATATAAATGGAGCAATGAATCTAATTGATGCTTGCATGGATCAAAATGTAAAAAAGGTTGTGGCACTTTCAACTGATAAAGCCAGTAGTCCAATTAATTTATATGGCGCAACTAAACTCGCATCAGATAAACTATTTACTGCAAGCAATGAAACTTATGCTCGAGGAAATAATACTAGTTTTTCTGTTGTTAGATATGGAAATGTGATGGGATCCAGAGGATCTATTATACCACTTTTTATGTCAATGAAAGATAAAATAGAATTACCTATAACTGATGAACGTATGACACGATTTATGATTACTTTAGAACAAGGAGTTGATTTAGTTTGGCATGCATTTGAGGACATGGTGGGTGGTGAAATTTATGTTAAAAAAATTCCTTCTATGAAGATAACAGAGATTGCGGATCTTATTGCGCCAAATGCAAAACATAGAATTATAGGTGTTCGTCCAGGTGAAAAACTACATGAGCAAATGATAAGCAGCGATGATGCAAGTTCGACTTATGAGTATTCTGGTTATTATAAAATCTTACCTAAAATTCATGAATGGTCAAAAGACGACCTAAGAATAAAAAATGGAAAAAGTGTGTCAGATGGATTTATTTATACAAGTAACAATAATTCAGAATGGATGACAAAATCTGATTTACAAAAATGGCTAGATGCAAACAAAGATAATATTGGAAAAATATAAATTATGATACCTTATGGCAGACAAGAAATAACAGAAAATGATATTAAAGAAGTTGAAAAAATTTTACGCTCAGAATTTTTAACACAAGGCCCAACAGTTGAAAAGTTTGAAGAGGCAGTTTCAAAATATTGTGGAACCAAATACGCAGTAGCAGTTAATAGTGCTACAAGTGCTTTGCATTTAGCTTGTCTTGCACTAGAACTTGGTCCAGGAGATACGTTGTGGACTTCGCCAAATACTTTTGTTGCGAGTGCTAACTGCGGAAAGTATTGTGGTGCTAACGTAGACTTTGTCGATATTGATTTAAAAACTTACAATATGTGTATAGATGCGTTATCAGAAAAACTAATTAAAGCAGATAAAGAAGGAAAATTACCAAAAATTTTAGTGCCGGTACATTTTGCTGGCCAACCATGTAACATGCAGGCAATTTATAAACTATCAAAAATTTATGGTTTTAAAATTATTGAAGACGCATCGCACGCCATAGGCGCATCTTATGATAAATTTAAGGTTGGCTCGTGCAAGCATAGCGATATTACAGTTTTTAGTTTTCACCCAGTTAAAATTATAACGACAGCAGAAGGTGGTATGACACTTACAAATAATAAAAAATTAGCTGATAAAATTAAATATCTGCGTACAAGTGGAAATACAAATAATAAAAATTTTTTTCATAAACGCTCAAAAGAAGAAATTTGGAATTATCAACAAATTGATTTAGGTTTTAATTATAGAATGAATGATATCCAGGCAGCACTTGGTGCTAGCCAGATTACCAGATTGGATCAATATGTTAAATTTCGAAGAAAAATTGCAAAGCGTTATGACAATAAATTAAAAAAATTACCATTAAATTTGCCATATCAAACACCTGGAAATTTTTCAAGTTATCACCTCTATCCAATATGCCTTAAGACTGCAGAGCTAAAAAAAACACAAAAGCAAATCTATAACGATCTAAGACAAAATAATATTGCAGCGAATCTTCATTATATTCCTGTGTACTTGCATCCTTATTATAGATCGCTTAATTTCAAAAAGGGGTACTGTAAAAATGCTGAATTTTATTTTAAATCTGCAATATCAATTCCAATTTTCCCAGGCTTGACCGAAGAAAATCAAAGTCACATAATAAAAATATTAAGCGAAGAAATATATTAATTGTTTAAAAATTAAAAAACATATTAGAGATGGTAAAAATAAATGAGAAAAATATTGGAGATGGATTCCCTTGCTACATTACTTTCGAGACAGGACCTACTCATAATGGATTAGAATCTGCTAAACGATTAATCACACATGCTTCAAATGCTGGTGCTGATGCAGTCAAATTTCAAATCTTTGACCCTGATCGTCTTATTGCTGATAAGAAGCAAATGTTTTCTTATAAGATTTTGCTTAACAAAGAAACTGGAGAGACAGAAACTATTCATGAACCGCTTTATCAAATTTTTAAAAGAAGATATTTATCAGAAATTGAATTGAGAGAAATCAAGGCTTTTTGCGATAGGCACAATATAGCATTTTTTGCAACTGTAGGATTTAATGAGGAAATAGATTTACTTGAGAAATTAAACTGCCACTCCATTAAAATTGCATCAGCTGACGTAAACCATTTTCCTCTTATACGTCGTGCGGCAAAAACAGGAATGTGTATTCAGCTTGATACTGGAATGGCTACTATTGGTGAAATTGAAGAGGCAGTTCAAATTATTCGTTCAGAAGGTAACGAAAAAATTATAATTCACCATTGTCCCTCTGGATATCCTGCTCGACTGAGCAGTGTTAATCTAAAAATTATACAAACTCTAAAAAAAATATTCCCTTACCCCATTGCATTTTCAGATCACACGCCAGAAAATACAATGGACCTAGCAGCAGTTGCTCTAGGTGCCAACATGATCGAAAAAACTATTACAGAAAACAGAATGACCAAAAGTGTTGAACATATTATGTCAATAGAGCCAAAAGATATGAAAAATTTTGTTAAAACAATTAGAGATTTAGAAATTGGACTAGGAAATGGAAGAAGAGAAATTACAGTGGAAGAAATAAAAAAACGTGATTTATTAAGACGAAGCTTATATTTGACTAAGTCTGCAAAAAAAGGTCAACGTATTGGCGAATGTTCTGTTGACTTTAGAAGACCTGGCTTCGGTATAGGCCCAGATCAATTTGATTTAATAAAAAATTGTAAACTCAAAAAGAACATGGATTCTGGTAGTATGATAAATCTAAGAGATATTTCATGGGAAAATGAAAAAAATTAAAAATATTGCTATAATTCCAGCCAGAGGTGGTTCAAAGAGATTACCTAGAAAAAACATTTTACCTTTAAATGGAGTTCCCTTGCTATCGAGAGTTATCAGGATGGCAAAAAAAAGTGGATTATTTGATGAAATTATCGTTTCAACAGAGGATCAAGAAATATCTAGTTTGGCAAAGTATGAGGGAGCAAAAATACACATTAGACCTAAATATCTATCTACAGACCATGCTACAGTTGTTGAAACTTGTTTGGATGTTCTATTAGATAACCCAACACACTTGTTCTGCTGTATTTATGCTACAGCTGCATTAATCAAAATCTCAACCTTACAAAAATCATATAAAAAATTTTATAATAATAAATATACAAATGTACTTATGGGTGTTTCAAAATATAATTTCCATCCTGTTAAAGCAATAAATGTCAATAAAAAAGGCTATGCCAAATCTCTGTTTAAAAAATTTGAAAATATTAAATCACAAAAATTTCCAGTAGTGCGAGTTTCAAACGGCACATTTTATTGGGCTCAAGCAAATAAATTTATAAAAGAGAAAACATTTTATTCAAAAAAACTAAAATTATTTGATGTTAAAGATGAAGAAACCTGCGATATAGATACTTTAGATGATTATAAAAAACTTATCAAAAAATTTAAAATAAATTTTAGAAATCAATAATTGAAAAGTTAGCTGGGTATAATATAACAGTATAATCTTAAGAAAGAGTTTAAAAGAAATAGCTATCTTTGTTATAAATAATGATTATTTTTAGGGCTGATGTTTCATTAGAAATTGGGACTGGTCATATCTCAAGATGTTTATCTCTTGCAAAAGAGCTAAGGAAACAAGGACACAAGTGTGTCTTTGTATGCAGGGATAATAAAGATAATTTATTTGATATAATTAAGAATGAGAATTTCGAACTTAAGTTACTTCCTATTTTAAAAAAAAAAATTAACACAAGAAAAAAAATAAAAAATGTAAAAATAAAACACTCTCATTGGCTTAAAAAAGGCTTCAAGAAGGACGCTGAAGAAACAATCAAAGCTTTGAGCAATTTAAAAAAAATAGATTGGTTGATAGTAGATCATTATGGGATAGATAAAAAATGGGAAAAAAAATTAAGAACTTTTACTAAAAAAATTTTAGTTATAGATGATCTTGCAAATCGCCATCATGATTGTGATATATTAATCAATCAAAATCTCACTAAAAATTTTGAAAAAAAATACAATAAACTTGTTCCTAAAAACTGTGAAGTTTTATTAGGCCCCAAGTATGCATTACTTCAGGAAGAGTACCAGAAGCTGCATAATAGCGCTCCAATTCGCAAAGGAGAAATTAAAAATATTCTAATTTATTTTGGAGGATCTGATCATAAATACTTAAATGAACTTACATTGGAATCTCTTCTTAAATTAAATAGAAAAAACATAAATTATCATTTTGTTGTTAATTCAACTTATCAATATAAAGGAAAGATATTTGAGTATTCAAAGAAGAATAAAAGAGTTAAAATTTACAGTAATTTAAAAACTTTAGCTTTTTTAATTTTAAAAGCGGATATAGCAATTGGAGCATGTGGAGTAAGTTCTTGGGAAAGATGCTGTTTGGGCTTACCATCAATTGTTATAACAATTGCGGGAAATCAAAAATCTGTTGCAAAAGAGCTAAATGAAAAAAAATTAATTAATTGGGTAGGTCATCATGATACAGTTAATAGCAAATCAATATTAAAAGCAGTCAAATCTTGCATTAATCGAAATCTTGAGAAATGGTCTCGATCTTGTAAACTAATCGTTGACGGATATGGAACTAAAAAAGTTGCATCAATATTAACATTAAATAAAAAAACAAATCTGAACGTCCGCTATGCATCACAAAAAGATGAAAAACTTCTTCTTAATTGGGCTAATGATCCTTTAGTTCGAGCTAACGCTTTTAAAACAAATTTTATATCAAAACATAAACATAAATTATGGTTTAATAAGCGATTAAAATCATCAAAATTGTGCAAAATACTTCTAATTCAAAATGAGGATAGCTTGCCTGTTGGACAAGTTCGTATTGAAAAAAAAGCAGGGAACTGGTTTATCGATTTTTCATTGGCAAACTTTGCGCGCAAAAATAAATTAGGTACAAAACTATTAAGTCTGGCATTATCAGAATTTGAAAAAAAAGGAATTAAGAGTTTTTATGCAGAAGTAAAGTCTAATAATTTATCGTCCCTTAAAGCTTTTGAAAGAGCAGGTTTTAAAAAAAAATCTACAAATGTTAACTTTATTACTTATATTTATACAAAAAAGTTATAAAATGTCTTCATGAAATCATTTGTAATAGCTAGTTCTAAACCATGGCATTTGGAAAGTTATAAACGTTTTAAGAAAAAAAATGATATAAAAAGTTTTTATGCAACAGATACAAAGACGATTAATCTTATACTAAAAAAAAAAAATAAAAGTATAAAATACATTTTCTTTTTACATTGGAATTGGAAAGTACCAGGTAAAATTTTTCAAAAATATGAGTGTATTTGTTTTCATATGACAGATTTACCGAAAGGAAGAGGTGGCTCACCCTTACAAAATTTGATTTTAGATGGAAAGAAGAAGACAACAATTTGTGCTTTTAGAATGACTGACTTATTGGATTCTGGTCCAATTTATATAAAAAAAAAAATTAATCTCAATGGAAGGGCTGAAGATATTTATAAAAATGTAAGTAAGGTATGTTTTGATATGATAAGTTATATTATTAGAAATGGTCCAATTCCAAAAGATCAAAAAGGTAGTCCAACTTTTTTTAAGCGTAGAAATCCTAAGCAAAGTTTATTACCAAAAAATATTTCTTTGTCGAAAATTAATGATTATATACGCATGTTAGACGCACCCACATATCCACTAGCATTTATTGAACATGGTTTTTACAAATTTGAATTTTCATTTTCAAAGTTATTTAAAGATAATATAGAAGCACGTGTTAAAATAACAAAAAAATAAAAATGAAAAAAATTTTAGTAGTGGCCGCACACCCAGATGATGAAGTTTTAGGTTGTGGCGGTACAATAGCAAAACATATTTCTGAAGGTGATGAAGTTCATACATTATTTATTGCTGATGGGGTAAAATCAAGAACTAAAAGAGTCAAGAATGATTTTGAGGATCGAAATAAAGCTTGTAATTTAGCTCAATCATTTTTACGTATCAAATCTACTAATTTTTTAGAATTTCCAGATAATAAATTAGACAGCATTCCTCTTTTAAATATAATCCAAAAAATTGAATCAATCATAGAAAAGATAAGACCCAAGATTGTTTATACACATCACCATGGTGATTTAAATATTGATCATAAAATAACTCACAATGCTACACTAACCGCATGTAGACCTTTACCGGACTCTTCTGTTAAAGAAATTTATGGGTTTGAAGTAATATCAAGCACTGATTGGGTAAATAACAAAGATTTAGCATTCATTCCTAATTGTTTTGTAGATATTACAAATGAAATGACCAAAAAAATTGAAGCATTAAAGTTTTATCATGAGGAAATGCGCCCTCCTCCACACTCTCGAAATATGGAGCATGTGAAGGTTCTTGCTAAACATAGAGGTTACAGTAACGGCATTGAAATGGCAGAAGCATTTGAAATTTATAGATTGATAAAATAATTTGATGAAACTGAAAATAAATAATCGTATAATAGACAATAATAATCCTCCATATATAATCGCAGAATTATCAGCTAATCATAATGGATCTTTGGAGCGAGCTCTTAAAACCATTGATGAAGCTAAACGTTGTGGTGCAGACGCAGTAAAAATTCAAACATATACAGCTGATACAATGACTATAGATTGTGATTTACCAGATTTTATAATTAAAGGGGGTTTATGGGATGGCTATAAACTCTACGATTTGTACAAATGGGCTGAAACACCATATGAATGGCATGAAGAAATATTTAGACATGCAAAAAAAATTGGAATTACAATTTTTTCAACACCTTTTGATGAAACCGCTGTTGATTTGTTAGAAAAACTGAAAACTCCTGCGTATAAAATTGCATCTTTTGAAATGACAGATTTACCATTGATTAGTTATGTGGCTAGTAAAGGAAAACCAATGATAATTTCAACTGGAATGGCTTCTGAGAAAGAAATTGAAGAGACCATCAAAACTGCACAAAATGCAGGATGTAATCAATTAATTTTATTGCATTGTATTAGCAGTTATCCAGCCCCTATAGATGAAGCAAATATTTTACAGGTATCGGAACTTGCAAAACGTTTTGATATAATTACAGGTTTGTCTGATCACACTATGGGAACAACAGCCGCAGTTGCAGCAACATCAATAGGAGCCTGTGTAATTGAAAAGCATTTCACTTTAGATAGAAAAGAGAAAGGACCTGATAGTGAGTTTTCTCTAGAACCTAAAGAATTAAAAAAACTTTGTACGGATACTAAAGAAGCTTGGTTGTCAATTGGAAAATCAAATTTTACAAGACCAAACATTGAAAAACAAAGTAAATCTTTTAGGAGATCATTATATTATGTAAAAAATCTTAAAGTTGGTAATTTAATAAAAGAAGGTGATATTAGAAGAATTAGACCGGGCATGGGTTTAGAGCCAAAATACTATTCTAAGATAATCGGAAAAAAATTAACTAGAAATATTTTTAGAGGTGAGCCTGTAAAATTGGAGGATGTAGAATAGTTCTTAATCAGAATTAGCAAAATTGATATATGAATAATAGATTACTTATTGTTTATCCTCCTACAGAAGTATTTGAAAAACTTAAAATGAACGAGAAATTTATCTTTTATAAAAACTGGTCGTTCCATTATTTTGATACTACTAAAAAAAATATAATTTCAGTTTCAATTGATGATTTAAAAATAGAGTATGATGAAATATTGTTCAAAATTGACAATAGAAAAAAAATGATGTTCGTATATCCTGTTTTGGAGAGATGGGTGAGAGGCTTATATGATATAAATATCTTTCATAATAACACGCATATAAATATTGCAAAGATTAAACAGTTTTTAAAAAAACATTCAGTAAAAAAAGCAGTTTTATATACAGCATCACCTCATCATACCGAGACAGCCATTATTTCTTTTAGTTTAGCTAGTTTGAATATTTGTGAATATTATTTTAAAAGAATTGTCTTTGGTGCGATTTTTATTAAAGGTTCCAATTTATTCTCAGAGAGGGAAATACCAGAATTTTTTTTTACAAACTACAATGTAACTAACGAAATTGATAATTTTATAAAAAATTTAAAACTAAACTTACCACCAATTGTAAATCAAAAACGCAGTTGGTGGAAAAAAAATATTTTGATATGTTTAATTTTAAGTTTTGTAGTTACTTTTCGAGAGATATTCAAAAAAAAATTTTACAAAATTAATAGAGCTTGTTTACAAAATAATTCAATCAATCGAATAGTTTTTGATATGATTTCACAAAAACAATACTTGAATTATTATAATAAAAAAAAAATTAAAAATATAGATCTTGACGATATCTCAGGAAACATAATAATTGCTGCGCATATGCAGCCTGAGGCAACCGTTATACCTGAAGGTGGTCATTATCCTTCTAATTTAGATTTAGTTTTAAAGTTAAGATCATTAGGTTTTAAAAAAAAAATTTATTATAAAGAACATTATGGAAGTTTACATTATTTTAACCATAGCGTAGGTGCAACAGGTGTTGGGGGTTATAGATCAAAACAATATTTAAAAGATTTGTTCGCTTTAGATGTAGAATTGCTATCTTTTGATAAATATATAACTAAAAATACAAAAAATTGGGTTGTGACTATAACAGGAACAATTGCAATTGAGAGATCGTTGCTTGGAATGACGACAATCGTTGCGGGCCAGCCTTGGTATAAAGGTATCCCGGGTACAATTTCTATTGATGAACTACAATCAGATTTTATCAATAATTTACCTCCAAGACCAAATGACCAAATTGCTATTAAAGCTAAAGATTTTTTAATAAAGAAATTAAGTAAAAATTATTTACCTCAATTACCAGAAATCGTTAATGATAAAGTTTTAGATTTACATTTAGATTATTTTGATCAAATTTTAAAACACAGGTAAAATTAAATTTGTTTAGCATTATGAAAAATTTTATTGAAAGTTTTGCAAAATTTTTTTTATATCGACTTGGGTTTAATGTTGAAAGAAATGTATCAAAACAAGAAATTGAAAATTTTATAAAAAAATTTAATCAAAATTATGTCTCTGTAAATTTAGTTCGCATTGGTGGTAAAAATGATGGAGGGTATTTAATTCCTGACATAATTGATAAAATAAACTATTGTTTTAGCGCAGGAGTTGGCGATCTTTCAAGCTTTGAGAAAGAATTAAGTGAAGCATATAATATAAAATCATTCATGGCTGATGCAAGTGTTGATCGTCCACCAATCCAAAATAAAAATTTTAATTTTATTAAGAAATATTTATCTTCTAGTTCAGATAAAAACCTAATTACATTAAGTGACTGGCTTACCAAAAGTTTGAGAGAAATTGATGAGAATTTAATTTTACAGATGGATATTGAAAGTTCTGAATATGAGGTTCTTACATTTGAAACTGAAAAAACACTTAGTAAATTTTCAATTATGGTAATTGAATTTCATAAGTTTCAAAATTTATGTAATCCAATTTTTCTTAAAATTACAAAATCAATTTTTGAAAAGATTTATAAAAAATTTTACATTTGTCATGTCCATCCAAATAATTTTAGTGGTCTTTATAAATTTAAAGGATTGCAAATTCCTTCGTGTTTAGAAATAACATTTATAAGAAAAGATCTATATGAGTTATGTAGATCAAATAATCCAGTTAAATTACCCCATAAATTGGATACAGATAATGACATAAAAATTAAGAAACTTAATATGCCTGAAATTTGGTGGAAAAAGTAAAAATAATAAGCTTTGATAAAAACTAATTAATAACAATTTTTTCCTTAAAAATTCGTTATATTTGTCTATTATTACAATTATCAAAAAAATTTCGCACATTAAAATTTGTAATGAAAAATATACTTGTAACAGGTGGAGCTGGATATGTTGGGTCAGGAGTATTAAGAGAACTATTACGTAATAATTTCAAAGTGACATGTATTGATAATTTAATGTTTGGAGGCGAATCTCTTCTGGATATCTGGAATGATGAAAATTTTAAATTTATTAATTGTGATATAAATGATCACAAAAATCTACTCGAAGTATTTTTAAATAATGATTTTTATGGTGTAATCCACCTTGCGGCAATAGTGGGTGATCCAGCATGTAAAATGTATTCAGACTTAGCAATCAAAACTAATTGGGATTCTAGCAAAAAGTTATTAGAAATGTCAGCCAATAATGGTGTGTCCAAATTTATATTTGCATCTACTTGCAGTAATTATGGAAAAATGAAAGATTCTGATGCTTACGTTACTGAAGAGTCAAAATTAGCTCCAGTATCACTTTATGCAGAATTAAAAGTAAAATTTGAAAATTTCATGTTACATGAAATGAAAAAGATTAAAGGGTTTTCTCCTACATCATTAAGATTTTCAACAGTTTATGGCCTTTCTCCAAGAATGAGGTTTGATTTAACTGTTAATGAATTTACTAAAGAGCTTGCATTAGGCAGAGAGCTTTTAATATTTGGAGAACAATTTTGGAGACCTTATTGTCATGTCAAAGACTTTGCTAATGCATTTATTACAGTATTAAATTCAAATACTGAAAAAATATCACATAATGTTTTTAATGTTGGCGATACTAAAGAAAATTACACAAAAAAAATGTTAGTTAATGAAATCAAAAAAATCATACCTGACGCTAGAATTAAATATGTGAAAAAAGATGATGATCCAAGAGATTATAGAGTTAACTGTGATAAAATTAAAAATGAACTTAATTTTAAAATAAGCATGACAGTTATTGATGGTATTATGGAAATTAAACGCATGATACAGGAAAAATTAATCCAAGATCCTGAAAATCAAAAATATTATAATATTCCTCATGAAAAAAAATAATGAAAGTCAGAACCTATCTATAATCAAGTTTATTCAATCTATTTATAAAACGAATAAATTTATACCTTTGCATGAACCAAGATTTATGGGGAATGAAATTGAATATTTAAAAGAATGTATAGAGTCCACATTTGTTTCCTCTGTAGGTAAATTTGTAAATGAATTTGAAACTAAAATTGCGAATTATATTGGTGCTAAACATGCTATAGCAACAGTCAACGGAACTTCTGCACTACATATATCTTTAATAATGGCTGGTGTTAATAAAGATAGTGAGGTCATAACTCAACCACTTACATTTATAGCAACTTGTAATGCCATAAGTTATTGCCATGCAAATCCAATATTTATTGATGTAGACAGAGATACAATGGGCCTTTCACCATTAGCTTTAAAAAAATTTTTAGAAAAAAATACAACAATAAAAAATAATCAATGTATAAATAATAAAACAAACAAAATAATAAAAGCATGTTTGCCTATGCACTCTTATGGTCATCCATGCAAGATAGATGAAATAAAAGAGATTTGTGATGAATATTTTATATTTCTAGTTGAAGATGCTGCTGAAAGTTTTGGTAGCATTTATAAAAAGAAACATCTTGGAACAATTGGAAAGCTTGGAGCAATTAGTTTTAATGGCAATAAAATTATTACAGCTGGTGGAGGAGGATGTATCGTAACAAATGATGAAAGTCTTGCAAAAAAAGCTAAGCATCTAACGACTACTGCCAAAGTTCCACATAAGTGGGACTTTAAGCATGATATGATAGGTTATAATTATCGTATGCCTAATTTAAATGCTGCTTTGTTAGTTGCACAGTTAGAAAAGCTAGATTTTTTTCTTTCTAACAAAAGGGAATTAGCCGAGCGATATAAAAATTTTTTTCATGATTTAGAGTGCAATTTTTTTTTAGAACCAAAAAACAGCAAGTCTAACTACTGGTTAAATTGTTTAATTTTGAAAGATAGAGAAGAAAGAGATCAATTTTTAAAAGATACAAATAATCATAATATTATGACAAGACCAATTTGGACATTAATGAATAAATTAGACATTTTTAAAGAAATGCAATCTGATGATTTAACAAATTCAGAGTGGCTCGAAGAACGTGTTGTCAATCTACCAAGTAGCGTTACATTATGAAAAAAATTATATTAGTAGGAGGTGGAGGACATTGTAAGGCTGTTATAGATGTTTTGGAACAACAAAATAAGTATGAGATAATTGGAATAATAGACAAATCAGAAAAAGTGGGCTCTAAAATTTTTAATTACGAGGTTATAGCTGATGATGCTAAATTAAATATTTTAGTAAAAGATTACCCTTATGCATTTATAACTATTGGCCATATAAAGTCTCCTTCATTAAGAATAAAACTTTTCAATTTGGTAAAAGAAAGTGGTTTTTTATTACCAACTATAGTTTCGCCAAGAGCTCATGTTTCAAAATATTCTAGTATAGGTGAAGGAACTATAATAATGCATGATGCAATTATTAATGCAAATTCAATAATTGGAAATAATTGCATTATCAATTCTAAAGCATTAATAGAACATGATACGATTGTATCAGATCATTGTCATATTTCTACTAATGCAACAATTAATGGAGGCGTCACAATTGGTTCAAATTGTTTTATTGGAAGCAATGTTACTACAAATAATAATATAAAAATTTCAGATAACAGTTTTATTAAAGCGGGTAGCTTAGTAAAATGAGTGTTTTCATTATTGCAGAAGCTGGTGTTAATCATAATGGTTCATTAAAACTTGCAAAAAAATTAATTGATATTGCATCAAAAGCTGGAGCTGATGCAATAAAATTTCAAACTTTTAAGGCTTCAAATCTTGTGACAACACAAGCTAAAAAAGCAAAATATCAAAAATTAAATTCAAAAAATAAAGAAACTCAATTTAGAATGTTAAAAAAACTTGAACTTAATGAAGAATTTCACAAAAAACTCATTTCTTACTGTAAATATAAAAAAATAATTTTTCTTTCATCTCCATTTGACCAAGAAAGTATTGAACTTTTAAAAAAGTTAGGTTTAAAAATAATTAAAATTCCTAGCGGTGAAATTACAAATCTTCCATATTTAAGACAAGTTGGAAAATTAAATAAAAAAATTATTCTTTCAACTGGAATGTCAAATATGAATGAAGTTAAAACAGCTCTAAAAATTTTAATTAAATCAGGTACCAAAAAAAAAAATATAACTGTAATGCATGCTAATACAGAATACCCAACTCCTATGAAAGATGTAAATTTACTAGCAATGCAAAAAATAGGAAAAGAACTTAATATAAATGTTGGTTATAGCGATCATACTTTAGGGATAGAAGTAGATATAGCTGCCGTTGCTCTCGGTGCAAAATGTATAGAAAAACATTTTACATTGAGTAAGAATATGAGAGGTCCAGATCACAAAGCAAGTCTTGAGTCAAATGAACTCATAGAAATGATAAAAGCTGTAAGGAACATAGAAAAAGCTTTAGGTAAAGGAGCAAAAAAACCGTCAAGCAGCGAAATAAAAAATTTAAAGATAGTAAGAAAATCGATAGTTGCAAAAACTAAGATTAAAAAAGGTGAAATTTTAGGAGAGCACAACATTGCAGCTAAAAGACCGGGTGATGGAATTAGCCCTATGAGTTGGGATGATATTATAGGAACAAAAGCAAAAAAAGACTATTCTTTGGATGAATTAATATGAAAAAAAGAAGAATATGTGTAGTTACAGGTTCAAGAGCAGAATATGGACTTTTATATTGGCTTATAAAAGAAATTAAAAAAGATAAGGATCTTGAATTACAACTTTTTGCAACGGGGATGCATTTAAGTAAACAATTTGGCCTAACATATAGAGAAATAGAAAAAAATTTCAAAATAAAAAAAAAGATTAATCTTCAAATAAAAAAAGACACCAGTTTAGATATATCGAGATCTATGAGTATCGCACAAATATCTTTTTCGAAAGCATACAACAAATTCAAACCTGATATAGTTGTAGTAGTGGGAGACAGATACGAAATTTTTAGTGCCGCGAGTTCAGCAATGATATCACAAATACCCATTGCACATATACATGGTGGGGAAGTTACTACAGGCTCTTGGGATGACTCAATTCGTCATTGTATAACTAAAATGTCTCATATTCACTTTGTTTCAACCTCAGAATATAGACAGAGAGTTATACAATTAGGAGAGGATCCCAAAAAAGTATTTAATTTAGGAGGATTAGGTATTGAAAATATAAAAAAATTAAAACTTTTAAACAGAAAAAAATTTGAAAAATCAATCAACTTTGAGTTAAATAAAAAAAATATTTTAATTACTTTCCATCCAATTACATTAGAGAACAATACTTCTAAGAGACAGTTTGGTGAGTTACTAAGTGCCATTAGTGAATTAAAAGATACAAATTTTATTTTTACTAAAACGAATAGTGATTTAAATGGTGCAATTATAAATACTATGATTGACAAATATGTCCATAAAAATAAAAAAAATAGTATTAAATTTACATCTTTAGGCCAATTGAGATACTTGAGTGCACTTAAACATGTCGATGCAGTAGTTGGAAATAGCTCAAGTGGAATTTTAGAGGCACCAAGTTTTAAGATAGGAACGATAAATATCGGTGACAGACAAAAAGGTAGAGTTAAAGCGAAGAGTATAATTGATTGTACCGCTAAAAAAAAAGATATAATAAGTTCATTTAAAAAACTATATTCAAAAAAGTTTAAAAAAATTTTAAAATCAACAAAAAATCCTTATGATAGTGGATCACAAAGTAAAGCTATAGTTAAAATTTTAAAAAATTGTAAACTCCATAATATTTTAAAAAAAAATTTTTATAATATTAATTTTTAATCATGAGAAAAATTTCAAAAATAAAATTAAAATCAACTGCTTCAATTAAACAAGCTTTAAAAATTATATCTAGAGGAGCTATACAAATTGCAATTGTAGTTGACAAAAACAATAAATTAGTGGGCACTATAACAGATGGAGATGTCAGGAGAGGACTTTTAAAAGGTTATGATCTTAATAGCTCAATCAAACCAATTATTTTTAGGCGACCAACTATTGCAAAAGAAAACTATAGCAGAGATAAATTAATCAAAATTGCATTAAGCAAAAAAATTTTTCAAATTCCAGTAATAGATAAAAATTATAGACCAATTGGAATACATATTTTTAATGAACTTATAATACCAAAAAAAAAATCAAATATTGCTGTAATAATGGCCGGTGGAAGAGGAAAGCGCCTGAAACCGCTCACAAATAATATTCCAAAACCAATGTTAAAAGTTGGCAATAAACCTATACTATTAACAATAATTGAAAAATTTAAAGATAATGGTTACAAAAAAATTATTTTATGTGTCAATTATAAATCAGAAATAATTAAGAATTTTTTTGGAAATGGCAATAAATTTGGTGTTGAAATTGAATATGTTAATGAAAAAAAAAGAATGGGTACAGCCGGCGCGTTGAGTCTTTTAAAGAAAAAACTTTTAGAGCCATTTTTTGTAATGAATGGTGACTTATTGACCAATCTTGATTTTGAAAAATTACTCGATTTTCATCATTCTCATAACTCAAAAGCCACAATGTGCGTTAGCGAATATAATATTGAGTCTCCCTATGGTGAAGTTAAGTTAGATTTTGAAAAAATAGTATCTATTAAAGAAAAACCTACCTATAAATTTTTTATAAATGCAGGTGTTTATGTTTTAGACCCAAAATGTTTAAATTTAGTCCCAAAAAAATTTTATGACATGACAACATTTTTTAACGATATTATATCAAAAAATTTTAAAACGGCCTCTTTCCCAATGGGAGAATACTGGTTAGATATAGGAAAGCATAACGACTATAAAAAAGCAAACATTGATTACAACAAAAATTTAAAATAAATTAAATTCTGATATTTCTAATTATTCTAAGTTAATTTTTTTCTTTAATAATACTAAAGAAGTTTTTTGACAATTTCTAAGTCTTGATAGTCATCTAAATCTATTGATTTTTTTTTTGTCATTAAATATGTAGAGTGATTAAAATTTGATATAATTTTTCTATTCTTTAAAAGTTTTCTATTAAATATATAAATTGAACCATTAATAAAATAACTTTTTTTATAATTTTGTCTCAAGGAGCCTGTGTTTCTATTAAAAAAAAAAAGTTTCTTTTTTTTAAAAAAAATACTCTCATTTGGATGTTCAAGAGAAGGTGAAATAGAAAACAAACTATATGAATTTTTTTTTAAATATATTTTTATTGCTCCTATAATATCATTATATTTTCTTAATGGAGATGTTGGTTGTAAAATAACATAATGTTGAAATTTAATTTTATCATCTATAAATTTATCAAAGTGAATTAAGTTATCTATTAGCATTGTATTGTCTTTTGATAATTCTCTATGTCTTTTATATTCAGTGTTAATTTCATATTTATCTGCAATTTTTTTTATTTTTTTGCTATCTGATATCAAAAACTTCCTATATTTTGAAATTTTTTTTAAAGTTTCAAATGTATATTCAATTAAAGTCTTGTTTTTTATTTTTATAATATTTTTATTTTTAATTCCCTTTGAGCCTTTTCTTGCAGGAATTACAAATATAAAATCTTTGATAAACTTCATTAAATTTTATTGATTTCAAAAGATAATTTTTTATAAACTGAAATTTTTTTTTTATAAAAAATTGGAATAGCAATAGCATTTTCTAAAATTTTTTTTGTTTTTAGTGTGTTTATTAACTCCTTTTGATTGAAAATGTGTTTCCAATAGGACGAGCAATGCCATCTCAATGCATCGGGTAGGTTTTTTGTACCAATATTATACTTGGCTAATATTTTTAAAACTTTTTCTTTTTCTAAACTATTTTTTACAAAGAATATAAAATTATCGTAATTTGACTCTCCGTCTTTGACCATTTCCCTATGAGCAAAATTTTTAATATTATTTTCCAATATTTTAAATTTTTTCTTATTATCTTTTAAAAGCAATTTTAATTTTTTTAATTGCACTTTGCCTATAGCGCCCTGCATTTCTGTCATTCTATAATTAAAGCCAGCTATCGATACTCTGTCATTTCCCCTATTTAGATTTTTAATATTTTTGTGCCCGTGGTCATGATACTGCCTGCAATAGGTATAATATTTTTTATTGTTTGTTAAAATCATACCGCCTTCACCAGTCGTAATAGTTTTTCCAAAATCTAAACTTAAAACACCTATATCTCCAATAGATCCTAAAAATTTTTTCTTATATTTCCCTCCAATTGACTCACAGTTATCCTCGAGTATTTTTAATTTATTTTTTTTGCATATTTTTTTTATATTGTTCATATCACACGGATAACCCAACATATGTACGGGTAAAATAACTTTTGTTTTTTTTGAAATTTTTTTTTTAAGCTCTTCAACATCAATATTTAATGTTTTGTTAACATTAACAAGAACTGGTTTAGCGCCGACATCCAGTATAGCTTCTATTGTTGCAATAAAATTAAATGCTTGAGTTATTACCTCATCTCCAGGTTTTACACCCAATGCTTTAAGAGCAATCTTTATTGCAGCTGTGCCAGACGTTACAGCAAGCACATTTTTACATCTAAAATAATAAGATGTCTGTTCTTCAAATTCTCGAACATGAAAATTTTTTCTTAGTTTTTCAAATCCATGAGCAAATAAAACACCACCGTTATCAAATATAGAACTTACGGCTTTTTGTTCAGCTTTGTTAATGAGTTCAAAACCTGGCATAAGTCAAATTATGATCTTAATTGAACTTGATTTTTTAAACTTTTTTCGTAAATTTTAATTTGCTCTTTATCATATTGTGCATTTTTATCTTTGAATTGTATAGTCCAACCTCTTCGACTATATTTAGAAATATTTTTAGAACTGCCATGCACAACTAAGGAATGATGTATTAATGCATCCCCAGGTTTTAATTCAGGAAACGATATATTAAATTTTTTTAAAAAATCTGAGTTTGAAACTTTTTGAGAGCTACCTTTAGCAAATGAAGCATCATGTTTAAGTATTCCATATTTATGCGAGCCATCATAATAGTGTACACATCCATTGTTTTTGTTGGAAGTATTTAATGCAATCCAAAAAGTTAATGCATTTGAGCCTTTAACAGCCCAATAATAGTTGTCTTGATGATCAGGAGAAGGTAGACCTTTATTAGCAGGTTTCGCGAACAACTCGCAACATCTAAACTCTGGTTCAGAATTTAAAAAAAATCTAGCAATACTAAGTATAAACTTTTTGGTTGCCAATTTTTTTATTTCTTTACATTTAGATAGTTCATGAAAAGAGTTTAAATCTTCAATTTTTATTTTATTGCCTGTAAAATTTATCGTCCTATCAACAGCCTTATTTTTCTGAATTTTTTTTTCCAAAAATTTATTAATTCTGATGTTTATTAAATTTATTTCATCAGATGAAAAGAGACTTGGATAAATTACCCAACCTTTCTCATTAAAATGTTTTTTTAGGTTATTTAAAATTTTCATAAACTTTACTTTTACAATTTCAATATAAGCAATCAACAATCAAATGTAAGATAAAAATTATTTTTTTGTTAAATGTTAATTCTTTTTATATGATTGATCAAAAATATTTAAATGAATTAAAACTGCTGAATAAACCAGAAATTTAATGAAAATAACACTTATAGGAACTTCCCCAGCAATGCTTATGGAGGCAATATTGCTTAGAAATGAGTTTAAAAATGCTCAAATAGAGATACATGAAAAGGACAAATTACCTGGAGGTTCATGGAAAACAACAAATATTTTAAAAAAAAATTTTATAGAAACTGGAAGCCATATTTTTGCACCTTGGAAAAAAAAAAAATTATATAACAGTTGTATAAATATCCTTAAGTCAAGATTTAACTTAAAAATATATATGTTAAAACCAAAGCCTTTAAATATAATTAATCACAATATTTCTAAAGATGAACTTGATAAAATTAACTATTATTATATTAAAGGTGGCGCAGGCACATTATTAAATTATTTATTAAATTATATAAAAAAAAAAAATATAAAAATTTTTTTTAATTCTAATATAAAAAATATAAACTTATCTAAACACAACAAAAAAAAAATAACCTGTAATAAAAAAAAATTTTTAACAGATCAGGTTTATATCCCACATTATTGTTGTATTAATTTAGATTTTTTTAAAAAAAATCAAGATTTCTCAAAAAAAAAATCTACACACGTTATCTTTAAATTTTCATCGCAATATAATTTTAAAAAAAAAATTTCATATATTCAGAAAGTTAATTTTTCGAATTTTTTTGACAGAATGAGCAATTTATCAATCATGATGAATTCTAAAGACTATTATTTTTGTTTAAGAATATGTGAAAATTTTAAATTCAAATTTTATAAAAATCAAAAAATTGTTATAAAAAAAATCAAAGAGGATTTATTAACTTTTTTACAGCCATCAATAAAAAACAAAAAACGATTACAATTTTATTATAAAGTTTTTAGATATGAGACAAATTATAGGAATATTAATCAATTAAAAAAATTGAAACTCTTCTCGTTAAAAAATAAAGTAAATTTAGTTGATACAAGTGAATTAATAAAATATATGAGTAAAAATATTAATAGACTAAAAAAATTATAAAATCTTAAATGACAACTACTCAGGAAAAGTTATTTTTACTAAAAGAAGCAGATAAATATTTTGAGAGAAATGATATAAAACCAAATAAATTCATTTTAGACGCCATAAAATTTTTAAAGCCAAATGCAAATGAGCATATCTTTGAAATTGGTTGCAGTACAGGTGCTACTCTTAATAAGATTAAATCAATTTATGGTTCAAAAGTTTATGGTTTAGATCCATCTAAAAAAGCTACTGACTATGCAAAAAATAATTTTAAGCTTAAAAATATTTATTTAGATACTTTTTTAAATTTTAAATTTAAAAGAAAATTTGATGTTACTATAAATGGGGGCTTTCTTTATTTGACCCCAAATAACGTAATAATCAAAACAATAAAAAAAATTTCAAATATGATGAAAATTAATTCCTATTTTGTTTTCTGGGATTATGACACTCCAATTAATTACACAAATCGGTGGAAATATCACCAAGGTGTAAAGAGTTATAAAAGAAATTATTTAAATCTTATCAATAAGATTGATAAAAAATTATACCTAATAAGCAAAAAACAATTCATTATAAACACAGGAAGAGAAATTAAGTATTACAACAAAAAAATCGATATTGACAATATTATAACAACGATGATCTTCAAAAAAATAAAGTAAATTAAAGTAAAGTTTCAAAGTCTATAATATTAACATAATTGCTTTATAAATAGCGTTTTAATAAAAAAATAATGAAAAAAAACAGAGTTTATAAATTAATTTTCTATCAATCTATCTCTAGTATGGATTTTATTTTGCATATATTAAAAAAATACCCCCAAAAAAAATGTTTAATAATAATAACAGGTGGAAAACATTTTTTTGAAGTTATTCATAAATTAAATTTGAAAAAGAAATTTGGAGTAAAAATAATAGATTTATCACAACCCAAATTAAATAATTTTTTTGAATTAGCCAAATTTATTTACAAAATAAAATTTAGTGATGAAATTAATGATCTGAAAAAATATAATATTTCCGAAGCATACTTTAATTGTTATAATACAGATTTTGTAACACCCATTATATTATCTGTTATCAAGATTAAAAAAATATTCTTTTGTAAATATAAGATTAGAAACAAAAAAAATTTAAAAATTTTTTTCCGTCAAATTTAAAATGGAAATTAAAAAAGATTATTTTACAGTTTTTATTAATAAATTATAAAATTAAAGTATATTACAATTCAGATGAGGGGTTTAGGAGAATTAATTTTAAAGTTATAAATAAAAAAATTTTTTCACTACAACTACCAGCTTTTACCCAAGATAAAAATTTTTTGATTCCACTGAATTTAAAACTAAAAAAAAAAAGACAAGCAATTTTTTTAGATGCCTATCAAGAGAATAGTATTGGATCCAATTATTCAAAAATAATCAATCAGATATTTAATATTCTTAAGTACCATAATTTTGATGTAATTGTTAAGAAGCATGCCAATGTACCATTAAGTGATTGTTTTAAAAATATAAAGAAAAATAAATTGATTTCCTCTATTATTCCAATTGAGCTTTATGATCTAAAAAATATTGACTTAGTAATAGGAAATTCTTCAATTGGTCAAGCAAACGTAGCTAATCTAAATTCTAAGATAATAGTAATTTCATGTTTACTATTATTTTATAACAAGAAAAAAATGATAAATGAAAATACAAAAAACTTAAAAAGTATTTATGATTTTTTGTCGTTAAAAGACCTAAAAAAAAAAATATATTTTCCAAAACATATAAATGAAATTAAAAAAATTATAAAATAAAAATATATGAAAGTTTAAAATTTTTTTACATGATTTTTGCAATTATACCTGTTCATAATAGATTAGATAAAACCATCAATTGTTTAAACTCTTTAGAAAAGCAAGATATAATTCAAGATTTGAATATAATAATGATTGATGATGGATCAAATGATAATACTCAAGATTATGTTTCAAAAAATTTTCCAGCTGTTACAATTTTAAAAGGCGATGGATCGCTTTTTTGGGGTGGAGCAATCAATTTGGGAATTGATTATGCCCTTAAAAGAAAAAAAACTAATGATTGGATCTTAATATTAAACAATGATGTTGAACTTAGTGAAGACACAATCTCAAATTTAATTTTAATAGCGGAAAAAAATCAAAGAAAATCAGTTGTAATTCCATTAACATTAGATGCAAAAGATAGAAAAACCGTTATCAAGTCTGGAACAATTATTTTGAGTTGGTTTTTTAATATAACAAAGCACGTCTTTGAAAGTATGAATGTCGACCAAATTAAAAACACAGAGCCAGTTATTGTTGATATATTTACTGGAAGGTGTGTGCTGCATCCAGTAGAAATATTTGAAATTACTGGGAATTATGATGCTGCAAATTTTAGACATTATTGTTGTGATGATGAATTTTCTATCAGAATTAAAAAATATGGTTATTATACTTTATTAAGCCCATCAAATAAAATTTTTTTGTCAGAAAACGATCAAAAAACAAAAAAAAATTTAAATTTTCAAAATTTATTACACATATTATTTAATATTAAATCAAGTTCTAATAT
>MDTG01178989.1_pt1 | contig 24613 bp, 21 predicted proteins | sample 811421 | NCBI WGS metagenome assembly MDTG01 (sample SAMN05326645, study PRJNA326480) | marine metagenome | isolation source: seawater | place: Pacific Ocean: South East | collected 2011 | reverse complement strand
GCGTGATCCCTCATTTGTAACGCTATTATTGCCACTTGCAGTAATACCACTTATTACCCTAGGCTCACCGAATCGCTCGGCGGACGCTGTGCAATCCGATCGTTTTTACAAACACCTTGGCCGAATCCAAAGAAATTTTAGCTGGAAATAGTTTGGTTTAAGCGAGTGGTCATATTCCTGTGATAGTCAGCGGTCCTTTATGTTGGCTTGAATCAGGAATGGGCCATCCGCCTCGTATGCGGTCTCCAAGAGATCACACAAATCCTCACTTGTGTTAGCGTAAGCGCCTTCAATTCCGAATCCGTTCGCTATCGACACCCAATCAATTGTCGGGTTGCTCATATCGAAAAGGCTTGCTGCGACTTCTCCAACCTCAGTAACACCCAATCGCGTGTATTCAACGTTGAGTATGTTGTAGCTGTTATTTGCAAATATTAGAGTAACAATATTTAAATTTTCTCTCGCTTGTGTCCAAAGAGATTGAATCGTGTAGGCCGCACCTCCGTCACCAAGCAAAGCTAGCACAGGCCTGTCGGGACATGCGATTGCTGCTCCGGTGGCGACCGGACCCCCTTGACCGATCGCGCCGCCGGTGAGTGCTAGCCACGAAACAGGGGCCGAATTTTGGCAGTAAGCATAAGCCGCGTTTCCACCGCCAGAGTCCGTTGCAACAATTAAGTGGTCAGGCATGGTGGCAGCAACTGCTTGGATGACAGTTTTAGTATTGAGACTCCCAGTCGGTTTTGATATTTCTTTTTTTTCGAAGAGGTTAGGGCTCGCGTCAGAGGCCCCTAGCCGCGAGGCGAGTTTTTTCAAAGCATCGATCGCGTCCTCTTCGACTGTGCATAGACGACTGACCGTGCAATTCTCAGGTACTAAACGCCCTGGAGTCCTTTGATAAGCAAAAAAGCTCGCGGGAACCTGAGCGCCGACTAATATAAGCTGGTCAACCTCCGAAAGTATAGCTAGTACCTGTTCTGGGAAATACGGTAAACGCTCGACAGCAGGAGCACCCGGGCCTCCTTCGACCCGTGCTGGAAATGTGCCAGTAACAATCCGACAGCCAGTATGCGCCGCAATTCTGCTCGCCATGACCAAGGCCTCTGGAGTTGTAGCGTGATGCTCAACTAAAAGCATTACATTTCCTTTTTTACTAAATGCCTCAGCCGCGGTTTCAATATTGAAGTTATCAACCTTAGCTCTTTGTGGAACAGCATTCGGCCGAACAGTTCCTGTGCTTTGCTCCCAGGCAGCGTCTGCGCCCATGATAAGGGTTGCAATTTGTCCTGCTGAGCTTGGCGTTTGACGAAGTGAGGCTGTAAAAGCATTCGCACCATCCTGCGCGAGTGTGGTTGAGGTGCTGTCGGCTTTAATCCAAGAAGAATAATTGCGAGCTAAAGTATCGATATCTGAAGTCAGGGGAGCATCGTAGCCAGTGTGAAAGTTCGGGTGATTACCAACTATGTTAATCATCGGAGAGCGCGCTCTTCGAGCATTGTGAAGGTTTGCGATTCCATTTGCGAGCCCTGGACCAAGGTGCAAGAGCGTCGCCGCTGGTTTACCCGTCATTCTTGCATAACCATCTGCTGCGCCCGTGCAAACTCCTTCAAAAAGCGAGAGTATTGAGCGCATCTCTGGGACCGAATCGAGAGCTTGAACTAGGTGCATTTCTGAGGTCCCAGGATTTGCGAAACAGACCTCTACGCCGCAGTCTGCCAGGGTTTCGATGAGGGCTTTGGCTCCATTCATTAGTATTACCGCCATTATTAACTGAGGTTACGATGTTAGAGAATTCAATATTATTTAGTATGTTGATATTGGGATTGATGATAGCATTTTGACAACTTTGTGTATCCTAGTGTCAGTAAATCGTAAAACAATATTCATTGAGGGAGGTTTGATGAAATCTGAAATTATGAATTTATTCGCAACTCCTGTGGTGAGATATAGTATTGATAGAGATTTTTTTCTCTCAGAAATGAAATTTTTAAGCGGTGAGTTGGAGCAGCCCACAAAGGCAATTACGAATTCTTCCTCAAGTAACAAAAATATTCTTATATCGCCTGAGATGAGAGAGATTCGCGAATTTGCAGAGCAGAGTCTTGCACACTACTTTAAAACGATCTTCAACACCTCGAATAAGGTGAGGCTAAAAATTACTCAGTCTTGGCTGACGCTCACGAGGGAAGGTGAATCGCATCATTCTCATACGCACCCAAACAGCGTTGTAAGCGGAGTTCTGTATATTAATTTAGGATCAAAGGATGGAATTAATTTTTTTCGAAACGAAGATTCTATATGGTACGAGCTTCTCAGGGAGCAAGAAACTTACCACAACACGTTTAAGTATTTTATTCCGGCTAGCGTAGGGGATTTGATTTTATTCCCCTCTAATATTCGGCACGGTGTGTCTGCGGTTAAGGAGCCGATCGAGCGAGTGAGCCTGTCTTTCAATTCGTTCTTTGAGGGAGAATTAGGTCGGTCGGAGTATTCTAACTCTTTAACCTTGGAGCTGAAATAGTGAGTTTCCTATCTTTTGGTAAAAATGTTGAATCTTTAATTTTGCGAGCTTGTGTGCCAAGCAAGTTGGTCATCAACCATTTGTTATTATGAGTTTTGAGGATTTTGTGATTCGGGCTTCTATATTTTTTCTATTTTCGGCTTGCAGCAGCTTAATTAGATTATTTATTGCTTTGAGCTTTTGTTTTTTTTCTTTTATGAGTTTGGCTGAGGATGATACACGTTTAAATTTCGATCCTAGCGTAAACGAGTTTTTTCTGATCACAGTCGATGTTGGTTCACAAGTCTGGGATAATTTCGGTCATAGCGCCTTGAGAATTGTAAATAAGAAAACCGGTTCGGATCTAATTTACAATTGGGGTGTTTTCGATGCGAGTAATGGTTGGATACGGCTTGGTTTGGACTTTTTCCTCGGAGAGATAAGCTATCGGCTTGTTACACAGGAGACTTTCCGCGAACTTAAGTTATATGAGGGGCAAGAGCGCTCGGTGTGGCAGGAAAAGATAAATTTAAATAATAGGCAGAAGCAACGTCTGCATAATATTATCGAGGAAAACTTAAAACCGGAAAACCGTAGTTACAAGTATCATTATTTCTTTAATAACTGTACGACAGTAATACGAGATTATCTTGATGAAATTTTTGACGGTGGTTTACAGAGTGAAATTTCCGGTGACGTGAACAGAACATTTCGGAACGAAATTCGCGAGCACTATGCCTCTCGCCAATTGATAAGTCTCGCTCTTGATATCCTAATGAATAAAGATGTGGATCGACTGATGACCCGTTGGGAAAGCGTTTTTTTGCCCGGAGAGCTCAGGAAATTGCTGTCCGGTGTCGAATCTGCCGTGGGTGTTAACGTGACTAGGCTGCCGTTATTGGGCGAATCACAAAGTCTTCTTTCTTTCCCGTCGCCCACAAAACAAGCGAACCCATATCAGTTAATTTTTTGGTTACTGTTGCTTCCTTCTCTGTTTTTAGGAGTTTGTGTTCGTCGAAATCATCAAATGTATTTTGGAAGGGATGCCCAGTTAGGGTTGAGGTATGGAAAAGTAACCTTTCGGGTTCTTGGGCTTGTTGGTGCGGCGGTCTCAATTTTTAGTGGGGCCTGTGGCGCTGTGATGCTGGGAGGTTGGTTTTTCTCTTCTCACACAGACTTGTTCGGTAATATAAATCTCTTACTATTTTGGCCCACTGACTTGGTTGGTTTTTTTATTGCTATGAAGTGGCTTTTTACCGCAAGAGCTTGGTCCATAAATCATAACAGCGCTCCTTTCGTAATGTATTACGGGTTGGCTCATGGATTAGGGTTGTTGATCTATTTGATGGTTTGGGTTCTTAATTTGAATATCCAGGACACTGACTCAATCATTCTTTATCTTTTGCCAGGGCTATTCATTTTTACGGTGGTCGTATGGATGGTTGGTTTTGTTCGTGTGCAAGCTCGCTCTTATTTGCTATGAACATCTCTCCGTCCCTTATAACGAACCTCCGATGAGGTTATTGTAGAAAGATAGTCCCGATACGTTGTGAGTTCTTATAAAAAAAGGCCACCGTTTTTGACGATGGCCTCTTGTAAACGAGTTAGTCTTCGTTTTACTGAGAAGCTATCTCCACTCGCCTATTTTGTTGATAGGCCGTCTCGGAAGAGGCGGTTTGAGCTGGTCGTTCCTCACCGTAGCTTACGACTTCAACCTGGCTGCGCGAAGCCCCGTTGACAATCAGATAGTTAAGCACGCTGTTGGCTCGACGCTCGCCTAACGCAAGGTTGTATTCTCGGGTACCTCTCTCGTCAGCATGCCCCTCGAGGCGAATTCGTTTTCTAGGGTTCGCTGCAAGATCCCTTGCGTGGTAGCTAAGGACATCTCTGTCAGACTGTTGAAACTCTGCTACGTCAAACTCAAAGTAAAAAACCGTTGTTGAGAGTGCGCTTCGAGTCATGCGCTCTTCTGCCGCAGCCGCTCGCGCTCTTGCCTCCTCCGCAAGTTCTTGTTGTCTTCGAGTCGTTGCGTCGACACCGCTTTCTGTTTCTGCAACCTCTTCCATGGCATCAGCATCTTCACCGGTAGAGCTGCACGCGGCTATCCCTGTCAGGCAAAGCAAAAGGAGGACTTGCTTAAGTAATAGATCAATGTTCATGACATCTCCTGAATATATAAAGTAGTATTGAGGCCAATTGTTGCTAGGCCTGAATCAATAGGTTACTGGGCCGTTGGCTATTTATCGGCAAGAATACAATATTCCAAAGGTCAAAGCTAACAGAAATAAGGTCTTGGAGGCTAATCTCTCGCTTTTGGTCAACTTTGACAGGTTTTCGCTTCAAATATCGTGTTTTTGGATCTTCAAAAAATTAAGCTTATTCAAAAAAAGCACACATCTCACGTAAAATCGAACGCTTGCTCGATTTCTTTTACTACGACTATGAAACGATGTTAACCTAGGATTCTTGGATTTTAGTTTAGCCTGGATGCTTAATAATTTAAGTCTTGAGATTATTGATTAGGCAGAATTGCTCTGCAGAGATATTTAGGAGAATGTTGTGAATGCTGATTTTACCGCTGATGATTTAGCTTTTCAGGTTGAGGTCAAAGAGTTTCTAGAAAATGAGTTCCCTAGTGCGTATCGCAAGAAGATTGACGCTCGACAGCGATTGACCAAGGAGGAAATTGTTGATTGGCAAAAAATTCTTTTCCGTAAAGGGTGGGTTGCTCCAAACTGGCCCGAGGAATATGGAGGAACCGGATGGACGCCGACGCAGAAGTACATTTTCAGTACAGAAATGGGGTTGGTTGGTGCGCCGGAGCCGGTGCCATTTGGGATGACGATGGTCGCTCCAGTTATTATGGCTTATGGTACTGAAGAACAAAAAAAGCGGTTTTTGCCAGATATCTTGGAGAGCAATGTTTGGTGGTGTCAGGGATATAGTGAACCAAATTCGGGTTCTGATTTAGCATCATTGAAGACCTCCGCAGTCAGGGATGGAGACCATTATGTAGTGAATGGAAGTAAAACCTGGAATACCTATGGTCAGCATGCCGATTGGATCTTCTGTCTCGTCCGAACGGATAACACTGTTAAGAAGCAAGAGGGTATAAGCTTTTTGCTTATTGATATGAAATCGCCAGGAATTACATTGAAGCCGATTGTACTGCTAGATGGCCATCCAGAAGTCAACGAAGTGTTTTTTGACGAGGTGCGCGTACCAGTTGATAATTTGATTGGTGAAGAAAATAAAGGGTGGACTTATGCGAAAGTATTGCTAACTCATGAACGAACAAATATTGCAGGGGTGCCCCGAGGTAAAAGACGTTTAGGCTCATTAAAGAGGCAGGCAGCTGAAACTGATGACGGGTTTGGCGGGACGATGGCCGATAACCCGAACTTTAAACGCAAGTTGGCTCAGGCAGAGATTGAATTATTAGCCTTGGAATATTCTGAGTTGAGAACACTAGCGGCCCTTACCGTGGGCAAAGCGCCGGGACCAGAGTCTTCAATTTTAAAAATAGTTGGGACTGAACTCGCGCAATCAATGGATGAAATGCTTGTAGAACTTGCAGGGTATGGTTGTTTACCATTCTTGCCGGAACAATATGAGGAAGGATTTGAGGGAGAGATTTTTGGTCCGGGAAATTCGGCCTCAGCAGCGCTGACCTATTTTAATAACCGAAAATTATCAATTTTTGGAGGGTCAAACGAGATACAAAGAAATATTATCTCCAAGGCCGTATTAGGGCTTTAGTTTTTCTCAGGGTTTCTCATTTAATAATAAACATGTAAAGAGGTTGTGTCGTGGATTTCTCTCAGACCGAAGAACAACAGATGTTGCAAGAGAGTGTGCAGCAATTTGTGCGTAAAAGTTATGATTTTGACACTCGGAATTCGATAGTTGCGACTGCGGAGGGTTACAGCGCAGAATTTTGGAAACTGTTCGCTGAACTTGGCTGGCTGACAGTGCCGTTTAGTGAGGCAGATGGTGGCTTTGGAGATTCAGCAGTTGACTTAACGGTAATGATGGATGAGTTCGGTAAAGCGTTAGTTGTTGAGCCATATTTAGCCACGGTTGTTTTGGGTGGAGGGATCATCGCAGCGCTCGCTGACGAGAAGACGAAAGGAGAACTGCTACCACAGATTATGAGCGGAGATTTGCAGCTTTCGCTGGCTTCGGCGGAGCATGGGGGACGTTACAACCCGCTGAATGTGGCAACGACGGCTAAGGCGGAGGGCGATAGCATAGTCCTCGATGGAGTTAAGACAGCCGTACTAAATGGTTCCAATGCGAGCTACATTATCGTGACGGCAAGAGAGTCTGGGGATGTTTCGGCAAGTGATGGTATATCGGTATTTTTGGTACCAACAGACAGCGCGGGCGTCAGTATTCAAGGCTTTACGACGATAGATGGTCGAAGTTCTTCCGAAGTAAAACTTGAGGCGGTAAGCGTAGACGCATCAGCTCGCCTTGGGCTGCCCGGTAAAGCGGCGGAAGCGCTGGTTTTGGTAAACGAGAAAGCAACTTTAGCTTGCGCTGCTGAGGCTCTTGGTGCACTTGAGTCTATGCTACATAAGACTGTTGAATACAGTAAAACACGGAAACAGTTTGGAACCTCCATTGGTACCTTTCAGGCGCTTCAGCATCGTATGGCAGATATGTTTATCCAATGTCAGCTCGCACGCTCAATCGTTATTCGTGCTGCTATGAAGATTGACAGCAGTGAGTCAACGGTCGAGAAGGCAAAAGCTGTTTCGGCTGCGAAGAGTCGCATTGGGTATGCAATAAAAGCCGTAGGCCAAGAAGCAATTCAGATCCATGGAGGAATCGCTATGACTGAGGAGCTTGATGTGGGACATCTATTTCGGCGAGTTACCGCGCTCGATATAATGTTTGGTGATGCTGATTATCATACAGAGCGTTACGCCTCACTCTGATAAGATTTTAATGCCTTTGAGCGCAGGTTTTAAAATTCAATTAGGGAGAGAATTTTGAATCCCACTTGCCAAGAGAGCTCGTGATGAGCGAACTAATTCTCGTGCGTCATGGTCAGGCGTCCTTCGGCGCAGCCTCCTATGATAAGTTGAGTGAAAAGGGTGTCGACCAGGTGCGTTGTTTGTCGGATCATTGGAGCCAACTTGGTCATCGCTTTGATCACATATACTGCGGTTCTTTGCAGAGGCAGAAAGAGACGGCGCGCGAGTTACTTGGATTGGCGAAAGGGTCTCCTTCTGAGCCGACAGAGCTGATTGGGTTTAACGAGTATAATGGCGATCCGCTTCTTCGCGTTTATGCGAGAGATAAAAACAAAGAAGCGTCTGATATTCCAGCGATTGACCTTCCCATTAAAGAGCCAAAGCTTTTTCAGAGGACCTTTGAAGAGGCCACTGCAAGATGGATAACTAAAAACTTACATCCCACCCAAGAAGACGCTGATTTTGAGCTTTGGTCTGATTTCAAAGAAAGAGTGAATCGCGCTCTCGATGAAGTTATGAATCGGCATTGTCGTGGAAGCAAAGTAATAATATCTACCTCTGGTGGCGTGATAGCCGTGGCTTTACAAAAGGTGCTGCAATTTTCAGATCGCGAAGTTATTAACACAAATTGGATGGTTCACAATAGCTCTGTGTCCCGAATTAAGTACGGAAAAGATCGCATGTCTCTTTCTCAATTCAATAACTTGTCTCATCTTGAAAGGCCTGGGAAACACGATATGATCACGTACCGGTAATAGCGAGGATTTTAGCTTGATTGAAAAGATAGACGAGAAAGGCTTAGTAGACACAGCAGGGGCAATCCGAGATGGCGAGGAGTTGGACCTGGAGGCTCTCAAGCAATATCTTGAGCCAATTTTGGGTGCCAGCGTGGCTAAGCTGCAGATTTACCAGTTTCCGGGAGGATTCTCAAACCTCACATATTTGCTTTCAAATGGATCTGAAAAATGGGTTCTTCGTCGGCCTCCGTTTGGAAGTCAAGTAAAATCAGCGCATGATATGTCGCGAGAGTTTAAGATACTTTCTGCGATTAAAGATGTATTTCCCTATGGGCCAAAGCCGGTTCATTTTTGCGAGGATAGCGGTGTACTTGGTTGCGATTTTTACTTAATGACCTACATCGAGGGGTTGGTAATTCGACGTGACTACCCAGTGGGATTGGAGCTTTCTCCTGATCAAGTGAGGGAGCAATTACTGAATTTTTTTGATGTTTTAAGTGCTCTTCACTCAGTAGATCTTGCGGAAGCAGGTCTTAATAATTTTGGTCGGCCTGAGGGCTATGTGCAGAGACAAGTTGATGGGTGGTGCAAGAGATGGGAAGGAGCTGTTACCAAGGACGCTGTGGATTGCGATGTTACTATGCAATGGCTGCATGATAATTTGCCTCGCGATAGTGGTAAAGCGAGTGTAATCCATAATGATTACAAGATGGATAATGTGATTTTTTCTCTAGAAAACCCACTGGAGCTTATTGGTGTACTGGATTGGGAGATGGCAACTGTAGGTGACCCGGTTATGGACTTGGGTTGCACGTTGGGCTATTGGACCCAAATGGACGATCCAGACTTTTTCCGTGAGTATCGGGCAATGCCGAGTGACGTAAAGGGAGCCCCGACCCGATCAGAGATTGTATCTCGATTTCAAGAGAGGACTGGAGTGTCGGTTGATCATTTTCCGTTCTATTTTTGTTTTGGCCTTTTTCGCTTAGCGGTAATCGTTCAACAAATTTATTACCGATTTTACCATGGACATACCAGCGACCAACGTTTCGCTTCGATGGTACAGAAAACCAATGCGCTTCAGAAGATGTGTGAGTTGATCATTAGTGGTCATATAGAGTCTTGACTGATAAAAAATATATAAGGAAGTAATGATGTCTCTTGAAATTCAGCGTTTATTTAATGTCGAAGGAAGGGTTTCCGTAGTCACTGGAGGTTCGCGCGGAATTGGTAGAATGATTGCTGAGGGGTTTGTGTCTAATGGTATGAAGACCTATATCACGGCGAGAAAATCTGATGCTTGTAATCAAGCGGCTGAAGAGTTAAGTCATCTCGGTAGTGGTGAGTGTATTTCCTTGCCTGCGGATTTATCAACTGCTGAAGGCCGAGCAAAATTTGTTGATGACCTGACATCTCGCGAGGATAAGTTAGACGTGCTTGTCAATAACGCAGGGGCCGCTTGGGGGGCGCCTTTTGAACATTATCCAGACGAAGCATACGATAAAGTAATGGATATAAACGTAAAGGCCATATTTACGCTTACGAGAGATCTAATGCCTCTTTTGCGCAATAGGTCTTCACAGCGCCAACCGAGTAGGGTTATTAATATTGGGTCTATCGATGGTTTGCGTGTCTCATCGATGGATAATTTCGCTTATGGTGCAAGCAAGGCAGCTGTTCATTTTTTGACTAAAAATCTCGCTCTTCGCTTCGGGCCAAAAGGAGTAACGGTCAATGCTATTGCGCCCGGTGCATTTGAAAGTCATATGATGCGTGGGACGCTTGCGAAATATCAGGAAAAGATCGAGGCAGAGAATCCTATGGGGCGCATCGGTTGTGCTGAGGACATGGCGGGTTTAGCGCTTTATCTTGTTTCTGATGCTGCAAAATACATGACTGGGCAAGTCATCGCCCTTGATGGTGGGCGTAATATCGGGGTGGCAGCGGACTGAACTCCGTGCTTTATTCCTCAGTACTTTTCTTTTCCTGCTGAGTTAATTTTGAAAAGAGGTTAAGCTTCATGAACTGGCTAAATGGATTGGCCTTTAGTCCTCAAAGAGTCAATGACTAATTGAATTCTAATCGGGTAAAAAAGAAGATAGTGATCGCTGCAGCATTTGTTAGCGGTTTTTGTATCATGGCTATCGAGATGCTCGGAGCGAGGATAATGTCTCCTTATTTTGGCGGAAGCCTCTCCGTTTGGGGTAGCGTGCTTACTGTTTTTATGCTCGCTCTATCTTGCGGTTATTTGATTGGCGGAAGATTGTCCGAAGGGCAACCAGAGCTAAAAACTTATGCTTTTTTTTTCATAGTGGCAGCTGTGGCTTCGCTGCCTATTGTGTTTTTTGCTGATGGGATTATGCGCCCCATATTTATGGCCATAGAGGATCCTCGGTATGGATCATTAATTGCTTCGGTTTTCCTATTTTTTATGCCAACTACAATCCTTGGAATGATTTCCCCTTATTCAATTAGGTTGCTTGTCGAACACGAGGACCACAGTGGAAAAATAGCGGGCCAATTATTTTTCGTTTCAACATTTGGCAGCGCTCTCGGTACTTTAGGAACAGCTTTCTATTTTGTTCTATGGTTCGATGTGAATGAAATTTTGTTAGGGACTATGATGGCACTAATGATTGTGGGTGTAGCTATATTCACTCTCGATGTAACTGCTCGGAGGCCTCAGTGAAGCAAATTCTAATCTTACTTTGCGGAATAGTGCTATTGACCCCTTTGTATGCTCAAACGATTCATGAGGAGAGGTCAGTATATCGAGATATCACTGTAACCGAACGATTTGGACGCCGGTGTCTTTTATTCAATGTTCATCGAGGAGATCGAAATCAGACTTGTATCTTTACTGATGGGAGTAGCCGCTTAGTCTTTGATTATACCAAAATGAGTTTTGCGGGATTGCTTCTAAAACCTGACCCGAAGAGGGTGTTGATAGCTGGGCTTGGGGGAGGAACTATTCCTCTTGTGTTGAGTGAGTTGTTTCCATCGGCGAGTATCGATGTAATTGAAATTGATGAGTCAGTGGCACGAGTCGCCAACGAGTTTTTCTTCTTTGAAGAAACAGATTTGATGCGGGTGCATATAAATGATGCGCGCGTTTTTATAAAGAGAGCAGCCTTGAAAGAGGAAAAATATGACTACATTGTTTTGGATGCTTTTTCTGGCGACTATATTCCTGAACATATGTTGACGCAGGAATTTTTAGAGGAGGTCAAGCAGGTTTTGACGCCCGACGGAGTAGTTGTCGCAAATACTTTTTCTACCAGCCGTTTTTATGATCACGAGTCGGTGACTTATCAACGAGTTTTTGGCGAACTTTATAATTTTAAGTTGCCCACCTCTGGGAACCGTATTATTCTTACTCAGCTCGAACCCTTACCTGATATTGGGTTACTGACAGAGCGTGCTGTGCAACTTGCTCCGCAGCTCGGTAAGTATGGAATCCCATTTCTCAGCTACCCTGAAAAACTCTCTTCTCAAGTTGATTGGGACATGAGTCGACGGGTTCTTACGGATCAGTATTCTCCTTCAAATCTACTCAGAGATAATTGATTATTTGAGAGGCCTACGAAAATTCTTTTATCATGTTTCTCGCTATTATGATTTGCTGAATTTGACTAGTTCCTTCATACAATCTAAACAATCGAACGTCGCGATAAAACCTTTCAACAGCATACTCGGACATGTAACCTGCACCACCGTGAATCTGCACAGCACGATCTGCCACGCGACCAACCATTTCTGTGCAGAAAAGTTTGCAAGCCGAAGACTCTTTAGTGATGTTCTCGCCAAGATCTCTGCGGCGTGCGGCATCCAATGTCATGGTTTCTGAGGCGTAAGCCTCAGTATATGAGTCGGCCAGCATTGCTTGTATGAGTTGTTGTTCAGCGATCGGTTGACCGAATTGTTTTCTTTGCATGCTGTAGCTTAGTGCGTCGTCAATTAGTCTTTTTGCGACTCCAATACTTACCCCAGAAATATGAAGCCGTCCGCGATCAAGAACTTTCATGGCGGTGATGAAACCCTCTCCTTCCTCGCCGATAATGTTTTCTGCTGGAACCTTGCAATCCTCAAAAATTACATCACAGGTCATTGATCCAGATTGCCCCATCTTTTTATCGATAGACCCTAGAGTTAATCCTGGAGTTTCTCTTTCAACAATGAAGGAAGAGATGCCGCGGGCCCCCTTGATCTCTGGATTGGTTCGAGCCATAACGTTAAATGTATTGGCGACAGGTGCATTGGTTATGTATCGCTTGGTTCCGTTTATAACGTAATGGTCTCCCTCGCGACGTGCAGTAGTTCTTAACGAAGCAGCATCCGAGCCTGCCTCGGGCTCGGTGAGACAGAAACACGCAACCCATTCGCCGGAGGCATATTTAGGAAGGTACTTCTGTTTTTGCTCGTCGGTTCCATTAAAAACGATGGCTGCAGAGCCTATTCCATTGTTCGTGCCTAGGATTGACCGAAATGCTGGAGAGGTATATCCCAAAGCCATCGACACCTTTATTTCTTCTTCCATGGTGAGGCCAAGTCCACCATATTCCTCTGGGATAGTCAGTCCGAAAAGACCAAGCTCTCGCATCTCATTGAGGATTTCAGCAGGTAATTTACCTTCCTCAGCGAGTTGGTCTTCAGCTGGGATTAACCGTTCTCGAACAAAGCGCTCGATGAGCGAAATGAGTTGGTCTAAGGTTTCCGGATCTCGAATCATGGTTGCACAACCTGCTTTTTGATAAAAATATATTGAATAGAAGTTGGGGGTTTGATAAGCGGAATAAGGTAGCATGTTTCAATCTTATGCGCGACTAATCAGGCTTGTGTAGGGTGTCCAACACTTACTTCTAGAGAGGTATTCTGGATAATAAAGCGTATAAGAGCTATAGATTATTGGTTGACGTGTTATAGAATGAGACTAATTATTGACGAGTTAATTTGCTCAATGTTTTTAGTTTGGGATGAGAAAATACTGATTCTTCGAGGATACCTGTAAAACACGGAATAAGGGAGGGACTTATGTCGCAAAATATTTTAAGTGAAGCTTTTATCTACGATGGCGGTCGGAGCCCATTTGGCCGTCACGCTGGAGCTTTATCTCCTGTAAGGCCAGATGATTTGCTGGCACATGTAATTAAAGCGGTTGTAAACAGGAATGATTTTAAGGCTGAAGATTTTGAAGATGTTGTGATGGGAAATACTAATGGAGCGGGCGAGGATTGCAGAAATGTGGCCCGATTTGCTTTGCTTGAGGCTGGAATGCCAAACACTACAGCTGGGATTACAGTAAATAGGCTTTGTGGGTCTGGTTTGGCTGCAACATTAGATGCCGCGCGAGGAGTTAAGGTGGGAGAAGGTGACTTGTTCTTGTCAGGGGGGGTCGAATCGATGAGCCGAGCTCCGATTGTGATGTCGAAAGCGCATTCAGCATTCGATAGGGGGCAAACTATTGCTGATAGCACTTTGGGAGCTCGTTTCACGAATCCAGCATATTCGAAATCTTTTGGCGACGATACGATGCCTCAAACAGCTGACAACATTGCCCGAGATTTAGGAATTTCGAGAGAAGAGAGTGATGTATTTGCAGCAGGTTCTCAGGCGAAATATGAGGCGGCGCGAGCTGACGGGTTTTTTAGTGGAGAAATAATACCAATTGAGGTTCCGCAAGGGCGTAAAAAGCCTCCTCGTGTCGTAGATGCAGATGAGCACCCCCGACCAGCCTCCTCTCTAGAGGCTCTTTCAGGATTACGTTCTTTGTTTGATGGAGGTGTAGTTACTGCCGGAAATGCGTCGGGCATAAATGATGGAGCTGCCGCATTAATTATCGGCAATAGGGCAGTTGGAGAAAAATATGGAGTAAAGCCGCGTGCGCGGATTGTCGCTGGAGGTGTCGCTGGTGTTGAACCCCGTGTAATGGGCTTGGGTCCAGTTTTTGCAATCAAAAAAGCACTTGCCCGAGCCAATCTTAATTTAAGTGACATGGATATTATCGAGATAAATGAAGCTTTTGCTGCTCAAGTATTGGGTTGTTTGAAGATGCTTGAGGTTGATTTTAAAGACACGCGAGTGAATCCAAATGGCGGTGCGATTGCTGTAGGGCATCCTCTTGGTGCTTCTGGCGCGCGAATCGCTCTATCTACAGTTCGTCAACTTGAGAGGACTGGAGGTCGTTATGCAGCCATAAGCTTGTGCATCGGTATCGGGCAAGGGGTGGCGGCAATTATTGAGCGGCTAGACTAGGTAACGCTGCAAAATTGGGTAACTTTAAATGAGAATTAAATCAAAGGAATTGTTATGAGCGAAGCAGTAAGTTATAAAATTATCGATAATATTGGAGTAATCTCAGTCAATAATCCGCCGGTAAATGCGTTAGCTCAAGTCGTGCGTGCGGGACTCTTGGAGCACGTGACAGCGGCTCAAGCGGATGATACTGAGGCCTTAATCTTAGCATGCGAAGGCCGGACATTTATTGCGGGCGCTGACATCACGGAGTTTGGAAAACCTCCACAGGGTCCGGGTTTGCCGGAGCTGCTAGCTGCCATTGAAAATTCTGCGAAACCTATTACTGCGGCGATACATGGAACAGCGCTCGGCGGAGGGTTTGAGGTGGCGCTCGCATGTCATTATCGTTGTGCTATCGCTTCAGCAAAAGTTGGCCTGCCAGAGGTGAAACTTGGTCTTTTGCCGGGGGCTGGCGGAACGCAACGCGTCCCCCGTATTGCTGGAGTCAAAGTCGCACTCGATATGATTACAAGCGGTAACCCTATTGCTGCGAAAAAAGCTTTGTCCCTTGGTTTGATAGACTTCGTCGTTGAAGGAGATGACTTAGATGTTGGCGCATTGAATTATGCAAAACAGTTGGTAACTGATGGTGCCCCTCTAAAGAGAATTCGCGACATCTCGATCGATCCAAGTACCGTTGAAGCTGGATTTTTTGATGCTGCAAGAGAACAGCTTGCGCGACGGGCGAGAGGCCAGATCGCTGCAGATCGAATTGTGTCCTGTATTCAAGCGGCTGTGGATCTTCCTATGGATGCCGGCTTGGAACGAGAGCGCGAACTTTTTACTGAGTTGTTAACTTCTCCTGAGTCTGCAGCGATGCGTCACATATTTTTTGCTGAGCGTCAGGCTTCAAAAATAAAGAATCTCAGTAAAGGAACTCCTGTACGTGATATTAAATCTGCAGCTGTGCTTGGTGGCGGCACCATGGGTGGTGGGATAGCGATGTGTTTCGCTAATGCAGGAATTCCGGTAAAGATGATTGAAATTTCTGATGATGCTTTGGAACGCGGTTTAGCAATAATCAAGAAGAACTATTCCATTACAATGAAAAAAGGCAAATTGACTGAAGCTCAAATGGAGCAGTGTATGAGCCTTGTTTCGGGATCCACTGATTATGGCGACATCGCGAATGCTGACATGGTTATTGAAGCGGTGTTTGAGAACCTTGAGTTAAAAAAAGAAATCTTTTCAAAGTTGGATGCGATTTGTAAGCCGGGAGCGATTTTGGCTTCTAATACCTCCTATCAGGATGTCGATGCGATAGCCGCGGCTACAAGACGGCCTCAAGACGTTTTGGGAATGCATTTCTTTAGCCCAGCTAATGTCATGAAGCTTTTGGAAGTGGTTCGGGGAGCCGAGACCGCTGATGACGTTCTGGCTACGGCAATGTTGGTGGGGAAAAAAATCGGGAAGGTTTGCGCACTGTCTGGCGTTTGTTATGGCTTCATTGGCAACCGTATGCTTGGTGGCTACGGGCGAGAAGCTCAAATGCTGATGATGGATGGTTGCACGCCGGCACAAGTTGATAATGCACTCGAGGGATTTGGGATGGCGATGGGTCCAGTTGCAATGAGTGATTTGGCTGGGTTGGATATTGGTTACAAAGCGAGGGAAAATCGACACGATATACCCGATGACCCGAAGCCATACGGAGTCGCTGACATGCTTGTTGAGATGGGAAGGCTCGGACAAAAGACCGGTGGCGGTTTTTATAAGTATGATGAAAAAACTCGAGCGCGAATCTCTGATCCTGATGTACAGGAGATGATAAAGGCTCAAGCCACGAAACTAGGTATTCAACAACGTGAATTTTCTGATCAGGAAATATTAGAGAGATGTTTATATCCGCTTATCAATGAAGGAGCTCTTATTCTTGAGGAGGGAATTGCGCAAAGGCCAAGCGACATCGATGTGGTTTATGTATTCGGTTACGCATTCCCTGCGGCCAAAGGAGGCCCGATGCATTATGCTGACCGCGTGGGCCTGAAGAATGTGTATGAAAAGATCTGTGAGTTTCGAGATCGTGAGGGGGATTTGTATTGGAAGCCCGCGCCACTATTAGAAAAACTTGCGAAAGAAGGCAAGACTTTTGCAGAATGGGGTACTGAGCAAGAGGCGTAGTCTTTTTCTCCGAAATCCGCTAACGAGCAAGAATAGAATCGCTGATCAAACAGCAGTCTTAGGCGCTGTTCTCGTGGAATATGACATAGAAGTATGAGGTTTCGTTGATCTTGGAGCCGGGATAGTTTTTGTTCGACAAGTCCTGAGTAGAGCCGCAGTGATATTCGCTTATCTTAAAATCAGCAGGAGATAAAACAATGCAACTGTCAGTATTCAGGGCGGACGTCAGAGCTTGGCTGGATATAAATTGTCCGGAAACGATGCGCTTGCCTGCGGTTCAAGATGAAGTAGTGTGGGGAGGACGTAACTTTCAGTTTAAAAATCCAGATAGCAAAATCTGGCTGGAACGTATGGCCGGGAAAGGTTGGACCTGTCCAACGTGGCCTGAAGAATCTGGTGGTGGAGGTCTGAGTAAAGAGGAGGCGATGATCCTCTCTCAAGAGCTTTCACGTATTAACGCTCGCCCGGCATTAACGAGCTTTGGAATTTCTATGTTGGGGCCCGTTCTTCTTGAGTCTGCCAGTTATGAACAAAAGCTTGAGCATATACCGAAAATTGTTCGTGGAGAGATAAGGTGGTGCCAAGGCTACTCTGAACCGGGCTCCGGCTCTGATTTGGCGAGTTTAGCGACCAGGGCTGAGGCCGATGGAGATGACTATCTCATTAATGGATCGAAGGTCTGGACATCATATGCAGATAAGGCTGATTGGATTTTTTGCTTAGTAAGAACTGATGTCGAAGGGCCAAAACATGGTGGCATTAGTTTTATCCTTTTCGATATGGAAACATCCGGAGTCAGCACCAAACCGATACAGTTAATTTCTGGCTCGTCTCCTTTTTGCGAAACTTTTTTTGACGATGTTCGTGTTCCTGCAAACAATCTCATTGGTGGAGTGAATAATGGTTGGGCGATTGCAAAAAGGTTGCTTCAGCATGAACGAACGATGATATCAGGTTTTGGACTAGCCGATAGCTTAAATTCAGATGCCGATCATGCGTCGATTATGGATAAAGTGGAAGATGCTGCTATGCATTATCGGGGGGATTCAGGTCGCTTGTCGGATCCAGTCCTAAGAGATGAAATTGCCAAATTTAAAATTGATAGTGAGGCCTTTGCCCTTACATCACGAAGGTCGTTAGAAGAATCAAAAAAGGAGCAGGGACCTACAGCAACATCATCAATGTTAAAAAATTACGGTTGCGAACTAAATAAACGGCGTTACGAGTTATTGCTTCAAGCTCTTGGCAGTCAGGCGCTCGGTTGGGAAGGTTCAGGCTTTAAGATCGAAGAGTTAGGAGTTACTCGAGAGTGGCTACGTTCCAAGGCAAATTCTATTGAGGGAGGAACTTCAGAAGTTCAATTAAATGTTATTGCTAAGAGAGTTCTTGGACTTCCTGATATTTTGAATATGCGCAAAGGCAGGGATTAAGAGATGAGTCTAGTATTTAATGAAGATCAGGAATTGCTGCAAGACTCTGCCAAAAACTTTGTTTCGCAGAATGCCCCTTTAAGCGTCCTTCGGCAGTTGCGGGATACTAACGACGATCGAGGATTCGACGAAAAAATTTGGGCGCAAATGATAGAGTTGGGTTGGGCTGGCATAGCAATAGAGGAGTCCTTCGGAGGCTTTAATTTTGGTCATGTTGGTCTAGGTGTTGTTCTGGAGGAGACCGGGCGTACCCTTGTCAGTTCACCCTTGATTTCCTCGGTGCTCCTCGGCGCAACGGCAATTTCTTATTTTGGTTCAGACCCTCAAAAAAAATACCTGCTTCCTAAAGTTGTTAAAGGACAACTTTTGTTAGCTTTAGCAGTGGATGAATTGCCAATTCACTCTCCAAATCGCATCGAAAGTTTTGCTACAAAAGTCGATGGCGGTTATAGAATTAATGGAAACAAGACCTTTGTGTTAGATGGGCATGTGGCTGACAAATTGATAGTTGTCGCGAGGATCGATAAAGGTGGTGTTAGCCGGCAAGGTTTAAATTTATTTGTTGTCGATAAAAAAGCTCCCGGGCTAAATATTCAACGCACTTTGATGGTGGATTGTCGCAACTGTGCGAACCTTTCTTTGACTGACGTTTATGTTGAAGAAGAAAATCGCCTTGGGGTTGACATGGGTGTTGACCACGGTGCGTCTAGACTTGCCCGTGTTTTAGATGTCGGGCGTATTGGGGTTGCTTCAGAAATGCTTGGGAGCATGCAGGCCGCGTTTGATCTCACACTTACCTATCTTAAGCAGAGAGAGCAGTTCGGTGTCCTTATTGGCTCGTTTCAGGGACTTCAGCATCGAGCTGCCACAATGTATAGTGAAATTGAGCTCTGTCGATCTGCGGTCCGCGGAGCATTGCTTGAGCTAGATAATCTGCACGCGTCTGATGATAGTGTTGCTCGGATAGCAAGTATGACTAAGGCAAAGGTTAGTGATGTCGCGCAGTTGGTTAGTAATGAGGCGATACAGATGCACGGCGGTATCGGTATGACAGATGAATACGACGTTGGGTTTTACATAAAGCGCGCACGTGTGGCACAGCAATTTCTTGGCGATGCTGCTTTTCATAGAGATCGATACGCTTCCTTAAATTCATTTTAGAAAGGTGTTTTATTAGCTTGAAAAAAGATGAACCTATTAACGTACTTGGTGCTCCTTTGCAGCCATGTGGATTGGATCCGTTAACGGGATTTTATCGGGATGGTTGTTGCAACACCTCAGACGAGGACGCAGGTTGCCATACCGTATGCGTTCTTCTGACTCAAGAGTTTTTAAATTACACTCGCTTTCGGGGTAACGATTTATCGACTCCGCGACCTGAGTTTGGTTTTCAAGGATTGTCGGAAGGTGACAGTTGGTGCTTGTGTGCCTCGCGCTGGGTAGAGGCTTATGAGCAGGGGATGGCGCCGAAAGTGCATCTTGCGCGAACTCACATTAAGGCCCTTGAGATGATTGATTTGGAGGTGCTTAAACTGCATGCGGCGATCGCTCACTAGATTATTGAGTCTACTTTTTTTGAGTTTTTTTGCTCTCAATTCTTTTTCAAGTTTGGCTCAAAACATTCAGCACCTTCCAGAATTGAATCAAGCTCGAGAGTTTGAGAGCTTCGATGGCGCCGTTTTAATTTTGGATACATCTACTGATGAGTATTTTGCCAGTGACATAAAAATGGTGAAAGAGGGTTTTATACCGGCATCAACGTTTAAAATATTTAGTTCGTTGGTAGCGCTTGAAACTGGTGTAGTAGCCTTTGACACCGTTTTGAGTTGGGATGGTGTAGTTCGAGACCGTACTGAAATTAATAGAGATCTATCCTTATCTCAGGCTTTTACGCTTTCGGCTCTTCCGCATTATCAAGAGTTAGTGAGGAAGATCGGTTACCCTGAAATGAAACGGTTTTTAACTTTAGTCGGATACGGTAACGCCAACATGCATGGTGGCCTTGATCGGTTCTGGATCGATGGTGGTTTGAGAATTTCTCCTTTTCAGCAGGTGCGTTTTTTGGAGCGGCTGCTCGACGATAGTTTACCTTTCTCTTTGTCGACTATGGAAGCTGTGAGAAAGCTTTTGCTGAATGCTTACCCTGCCCCGTCGATTTCTGCAAAAACAGGTTGGACAGATATTGCGGGTCAAAATTTTGGTTGGTGGGTGGGATGGGAAAAGGATCAGGGTAATCCAGTAGTATTTGCGACAATTCTTTTATCTAATTCGCCTGGAGAAGGGTTCGCCGAGGCACGCATAGACGTCACCAGAAAAGCCCTTTCCCTTGACCGCTAGTAATCTATATCGATAACTTTTATAGTATTTATTCGTGTCCGCGGGCGACGATGTTTTTGACTTTGCGCTAGGGGCCTCTTTTTTAACTATTAAGGTTATTGACATGTTGTATTTGAGAGTCGCACGACGTTTTTTTTCTGTTCTTTGTATTGTTGGCACTTTGCATCTCCCCGCAGGCGTTGTTCTGGGTCAGGTTCCCATTATCCAGCCTGGAGCCCCTGGACAACCTAGCCGAGAAATTTCCGCCGAGGAGGCTTCTGACCTGTCTGGAATTTCATACACCGATGCGGACGTAAAGTTCATGCAAGGCATGATCCTGCATCACGACCAGGCATTACGAATGGTAAAGCTTGTTGAAGATCGAAGTTCTCGGGAATCTTTACAGCTAATGGCGCTTCGAATGTCTCTCTCGCAAGAGGATGAAATGACGATGATGTCAGATTGGCTCGAGGACCGCGGGCAGAGCACCGAGGTCTCTATGCAGGCCATGATGAATATGGGAACCGATCAAGATAGTTTGCCGGGCATGTTAACCGAGGCCGATTTTTTGCAACTAGAGTCGTCAGAGGGTTATACATTTGACACTGTATTTTTAGAGCTAATGATCAAGCACCATAATGGTGCGATTACCATGGTAGAGAACCTCCTAGATCAAAGAGGCACGGCACAGGACTCTGTTCTTTTTACGTTCACCTCAGACGTTGTTTCTGACCAAGAAAGTGAAATTGATAGGATGAGTGCCATGCTTGCAGGTTTCTCTCCTGATCCGAGAGTGAACTTAAAGGCTGGGTTCTATGATGCGGGTCAAGCGGCACTAAATATGACTTTGGTGGCATCAATTCCAAAGCCAGCTGGGTTTTTTGATCCAGAAAATCCGGAAGGGCTTACGGTTGCTCGTCGCCGCGCGCTTGGCATGGAGACGCTAGCGCCTAACGGAGAAATAGAGGATGTTGCCGGGGTTGAACTTACCGTTGCAAATGAGCCAGATGCCGATCAGTTAACAAATGAGGAGGAAGAGGAGGAAGAGGAGCCTCGGCCAAGTTTGTTGGATTTTTCAAATACCGACTTGGTTTTTGATGGCGACATAGTGGTCGCTGGGAATTACCACGGATTTAACGCGTATCGCTTGAGTGACCCTCGTTCGCCGGAATTGTTGAGCTCAGTTGTTTGCCCCGGTGGCCAGGGAGATGTTTCCGTTGTTGGTGACCTATTGATACTTTCTGTGGAACAGACTCGCGGCCGTCTTGACTGTGGCTTGCAGGGTGTTGCGGAACCAACGAGTGAAGATCGGTTCAGAGGGATACGTATTTTTGATGTCAGTGATTTCGCAATGCCGGTACAAGTGGGGGCGGTGCAGACCTGTAGAGGCTCACATACACACACCGTGATCACTGATCCGGATGATGCCGGTAATATTTATATATATGGTTCGGGCACAAGCAGGGTGCGCCCCGAAGAGGAGCTAGAGGGATGCTCAGATAAGTCACCGTTTGAAAATCCTGGCTCATCGCTTTATCGCATTGATGTGATCCAAGTCCCAGTTGACAGTCCGCAGGATGCCCGAATTGTAAATCAACCTTTCTTATTCTCAGATCCGGAGTCGGGCGTTCTTGCGGGTCTTTGGGAAGGTGGTGATCACGGGCCGGGCACACAAACGACTCGAAGAACAAATCAATGTCATGACATTACCGCGTATCCCGAAATTGGTCTTGCTGCAGGAGCCTGTTCCGGCAATGGAATTTTGATAGATATCTCTGATCCCGTTAATCCAGTTCGAATGGATGAAGTGATAGATTCTGGTTTCGCATATTGGCACTCGGCTACCTTTAACAATGCGGGAACAAAGGTCGTGTTTACTGATGAGTGGGGCGGTGGAGGGCGTCCGCGTTGTCGAGCTCAGGACCCACTTACTTGGGGAGCTGATGCGATTTACGATATCTCGGACGGGAAATTACAATTCCGTGGATACTACAAGATGCCTGCGCCTCAGACGGAGCAAGAAAATTGTGTTGCACATAACGGTTCATTGATACCAGTACCGGGTCGTGATTTGATGATTCAGGCATGGTATCAGGGCGGAGCGTCAGTATTTGATTTTACCGATTCTGCGAACGTCCAGGAGATAGCTTTTTTTGATAGAGGTCCTGTCGACGAGGAAGATTTAGTTTTGGGTGGATACTGGTCTACGTATTGGTTTCAAGGGCTGATTTACGGTACTGAAATCGCCCGTGGAATAGATGTTTTGGCTTTGGAACCAAGTGATTATTTAAGTGCTAACGAAATTGCAGCTGCATCTTTGAACAGCTCTGACAGTACGTTCAATGCACAGCGTCAACAGCGGCACGTCTGGCCGACGGTGCCTGTTGTGGCACGAGCCTACCGAGACCAATTAGCGAGAGCTGGAGTCTTATCCTCGGAGCGTGATCAGGAGTTAGATTCGGCGTTGGGTAATGCAGAAAGTTTGTTAAATGAGGGCGAAAAAGATTCTAATGTAGCTGATCAATTAAACGAACTCGCTCAGATACTCAGGGTTGATGGAGAGAGCCGCCGCGGGAAAACAAGGGAGCGATATCTGGCATTGAGCGAAACCGTAAAAGGAATTGCGTTGGACGTAAGATAAGGGAAAAACACTGATGACGTTGACTCCGTTTCATCTTGCGATTCAGGTAAGAGATATAGACGAGGCTAGAGAGTTTTATGGGAAAAAACTCGGCCTGCCTGAGGGTCGAAGTTCCGCTGATTGGATAGACTTTGATCTTTTTGGACACCAGCTTGTTACTCACCTTAATACTAATATCGGAAGCAAGGGTAAGGTTGCCAGTATTTTAAATGGCGTTGATGGACAAGGTGTTCCCGTTCCCCATTTTGGTGTAGTGATGGAGTTTGATGATTGGGAGACGCTTTCACTGCGGTGGCGGGGCGTTGTCAAAGAGTTTGTTATAGAGCCGTACATTCGATTTAAAGGAGAGACTGGTGAGCAAGGTACAATGTTTTTTCTAGATCCATCTGGAAACGCGCTCGAGTTTAAAGCGTTTCGGGACATTGATAACCAATTGTTTGCGAAATAGTTCGTGAGAGATAATTAAAATTTTTTCAATTGAATTTTTGTAAGCAAGGGAGCAGGAAATGTTTTTTGGATTGAAAATTATTCACCCCAAGATTTTTTTAGGGTTCATTATCACTTTTGTATTTGTTCCTTTTGTAAATGGACAAAATCTTGATCCGAATCGGTTTGAGGAGACGATACGAGCGTTTGAGCGGGAAGATGCGCTTAATACCCCTCCTGAGAATGCGATCGTGCTGACAGGGAGTTCGAGTATCGCCCGTTGGAACGATAACGCTGAAATTGCGCTTGCGCCGCTTACGGTTATTCCTCGCGGCTTTGGTGGAAGCGTAATGGGTGATGTTTTGCATTATCTTGATCGCGTCGCATTGGTATATAAACCGCGCGCCATCCTAATATACGAAGGGGATAACGATACTGCTTACAAGTTAAGTGAGGATTTAATTGTTGAGCAATTTGAACAGATAGTCGCCAAAGTCGCTCAAGAACTTCCTGGCACGCGCATTTACGTTTTGGCAGTTAAGCCGAGTGTCTCACGTTTGAATGTTTGGGATGCAGCCCAGAGTGTCAGCGAGAGATTTTCGGCTATCGCAAAATCGAATCCGATGGTCAACTATATTGACTCTGCCACTCCTTTTTTAGATTCCAACGGCAACGTCATGGATGACATTTTTGTTGAGGATAATCTCCACCTAAATCAGATGGGTAATCAAATTTGGGGAGCGTTGATCAAAGCTGGGTTGATGCCTACTGAAATTCGCTTTGAATACTAGGCTGCGGTTGAGTAGAGTTCCCACTCATTTGCGATGAGCTCATAAGAACGTCTTCTTGCTTTTGGGTCGTGCGTTATGCTGACCAGCATGATTTCGTCCGCATTAAAATCTTCAGCCATTCGCTTTAACTTTTTAGAGACCTGTTGCGGAGTTCCTACAGCACGTTTGTCTTGATTCTGCATAATCAGCTCCCGTTCGCCAGGCGAATAGGTGTAACTTTCGGCTTCCTCAGGGGTCGGGAACGGACCTGGGTTGCCTTGTAAGAGTTTGACATACCATAGGTCCCTACTCTTCGCCAAATATTGAGCTTCATCTTCAGAACTTGCTGTGATGCTGAATAAAGTGAGACACGTTTGCGGTTTGTTAAGATTAGGC
>MDTG01107634.1_pt1 | contig 24620 bp, 20 predicted proteins | sample 811421 | NCBI WGS metagenome assembly MDTG01 (sample SAMN05326645, study PRJNA326480) | marine metagenome | isolation source: seawater | place: Pacific Ocean: South East | collected 2011 | reverse complement strand
GATCCGGGGGGCGAATAAACCTATCGCCAGGATCGACAGATCTTTCGTTGAAGGTGAAAGCATCAAACGTTGACTTTAGTTATTTGTTTGATGGGTGAATGTGCCATGAAAAATACGGTTGCCGTCTGTTCAAGATCATTTTCACGAAATAAGATCCTTCGACAAGAATTGCTTGAAATCTATCCGGCAGTCAAATTTAATGATGACGGTGCTAAACTTCAGGGTGATGATTTGGTAACATTCTTAAGCGGCCATTCCAAAGCAATAATTGCGTTGGAACAGCTCGACGAAGCTGTATTGACATGTCTTCCGGACCTAAAAGTCGTATCCAAGTATGGAGTTGGTTTTGACTCACTTGATGTTGAAGCTCTTATCAAATCTCGGGTAAGAATTGGTTGGACTGGTGGAGTAAACAAACGGTCAGTCTCAGAGTTAACCTTGTCTCTGATAATAAACTTGCTTAGAAAAATCACTCTCTCGTACCAAAGCACCATTGAGGGGTCTTGGCAACAGATCATAGGTTCTGAGTTAACAGGAAAATGTGTTGGTATCGTTGGATGTGGTCATGTTGGGAAGGATTTAATTAAAATTTTAGAACCATTTCAATGTACAATACTTTCTCATGATAAGGTTTCGTTTGCTGAATTTTATTACAAAAATAGTGTAGAGGCGGTGGGCTTGGATGAGCTTTTGTCTCGCTCAGATGTGGTTTCCATTCACTTGCCTTATGATAATTCGACAAAGAATATTATTAGCTGCTCAAAAATTAAACTGTTAAAGTCAAACGCAATTATTGTTAATGTTGCTCGTGGCGGATTAATTGACGAGTTTTGTTTAAAAAATGCCCTGGCAAAAAATCACATTGCGGGAGCTGCTTTGGATGTTTTTGAGTCAGAGCCACCAGTGGATTTAGAGCTTTTAAACCTTCCAAATTTTGTTGTTACTCCCCATATCGGCGGTAGCTCTGAAGAAGCTGTTTTAGCTATGGGGCGGGCAGCTATCAAGGGCTTGACTGTCAACATGGACCCAAAAGAATTTTACAATTCTGTAAAAATTTCCTGATCAAAAAAAATGTGTTTTGGATTTGTTCAATTTATCTCTTAAAGCTGATATCCCAACGGTTTTAGTTAATGTATTTGTCTCATGCAGTGTAGACTAAAGATGGATAAAGCATGAGGAGGTCAAGGCTGACCACCTAAAGTACTGTTATATAATGTTAAACTCCAGTCCAAATTTGGCGGTGCTGGCATAAATTTTAATAATGTTTCATTTTTTTTGATGACTGCTCATGGGCTCACTGAATTTTAGATAAAAGTCAAAATTAAACTTCCAACAGATTGAGCTTTTTGAATTTAGTTTTTATTGTTGTATTTTTGTTAGATTTTTGGTCGTGAAAATTGTAAATTTTAGAGAGATTTAAAATAATGGACGGATCAATGTTGCAAGGTAAATCAATTCTGATTACGGGTGGAACAGGATCGTTTGGAAAAACCTTCATTCCTCTTACCCTCAAAAAATACAACCCTGCTCGACTAGTCGTTTTTTCGCGAGATGAAATGAAGCAGTGGGATATGGCTCAGGGGTATGCTGACGATCCACGAGTTGAGTTTCTAATTGGAGATGTCCGAGATAAGGATCGGCTTATTCGTGCGCTTGATGGAATTGATTATGTGATCCATGCTGCAGCGACAAAAATCGTTCCTACCGCTGAATACAATCCATTCGAGTGTGTTAAAACCAATATAATTGGCGCAATGAATCTGATTGATGCCTGCATAAATGTTGGCGTAAAGCAGGTTGTCGCATTGTCGACAGACAAAGCCAGTAATCCGATTAATCTTTACGGCGCTACAAAATTGGCATCTGACAAACTATTTGTTGCCGCAAACCCAATTAATGTTGGTCATAGAACTAAGTTTTCTATCGTACGATATGGAAACGTCATGGGATCACGCGGTTCAGTAATTCCATTTTTTCTGTCACTACAAGATAAAAATGAGTTACCAATTACTGATGAAAGGATGACTCGTTTTATGATCACACTTGAACAGGCAGTCGAGCTTGTTTGGCATGCCTTTGAAGACATGTCAGGGGGAGAGGTGTATGTGAAAAAGATACCCTCTATGAATATTCTTGATATTGCAAAGGCAGTTGTGCCAACTGCAAAATATAAAATTGTTGGCATAAGGCCTGGAGAAAAGATACATGAGCAGATGATAGGTGTGGAAGACGCGCCTCATACATTTGAATATCGTGATCATTACAAAATCTTGCCAGCCATTCACAATTGGTCTTCTGACCCAAAAAGAATTAATGAAGGAGTGTCAGTGGGCGAGGGTTTCGAATACTCATCAGGAACTAATAATGAATGGATGACTGTCTCTACCCTTGCCTCTTGGGTTGAGGGGAACGCTAATACAATTGGTTTGATATAGTTCATGCTGCCGCGCTTGCTTTTTACAGGTGGTTCGGGGCTGCTCGCAATAAACCTTGCACTTTTGCTACGTCAACATTTTGAAGTGATCTCAATTTTACACTCAAGGGTTGTTAGTATCAATGGTGTTCAAGCTACAATAGTTGATCTTGCTAATGTTGACGAAGTCAAAAAAAAATTCCAAGATTTGAAACCTTTTGCTGTTATTCATGCGGCTGGAATGACCGATGTTGCCGAATGTCAAAAAAACCCCTCAGCGGCATTTCATGCAAATGATTTTATTGCTGGCAATATTGCCAAGGCTTGCTGTGATTTGGGCATTAAAATGGTTCACATTTCAACTGATCACATTTTTGATGGTCAAAGTGAGATGTTGGTTGAAACAACTCCACCAGCACCTTTGAATGTATACGCAGCGTCGAAATTAGCCGGTGAGGTTTCAGTTGCTAAAAATTGTAAAGATGCTCTGATTGTCAGAACAAACTTCTTTGGATGGGGAACTTGCTACAGGCACTCTTTCAGTGATTTTGTTTTTAACAACCTGCGTTCTGAACGCAAAATAGGCTTATATTCAGATATTTATTTTACCCCTATTTTGATAGAGCGTCTCTGCGTCTTGATTATGCAACTGGTCAGAGCTTGTGAGACTGGAATTTACCACCTAACTGGCGACGATAGAGTAAGCAAATTTGTTTTTGGTGTTCAATTGGCAAAAATTTTCAACCTCAACCAAGACCTTATAAGGCCAATCCAGTATTTTGGAGAGGATACTGTTCTATTGCCACGGCCGAAAGATATGAGTCTATCTAATAATAAAGCCACAGAATTCGTTGGGCACAGAATAGGAAGTGTTGAAACTTTTCTACTTGCCCTGAAAAGCCAGCGCAACACTGGAGTTCACAAGGAGATAAGAGCAATATGATACCCTATGGTAGACAGGATATTTCGGAAGAGGATATCGAGGCAGTTGTAGGTGTTTTGCGGGGTGAAAACTTAACGCAGGGAGCAAAAGTTCCTGAATTTGAAAAATTGGTATCTCAATATGCGGGCTCTGAGCATGCGATTGCTGTAAATAGTGCCACAAGCGCTCTCCATTTATCCTATCTGGCTTTAGGCATAAGTGCTACTAGCCTTGTTTGGACGACCCCTATAACTTTTGTTGCTACTGCAAACGCGGCTTTAATGTGTGGAGCTGATGTTGATTTTGTGGACATTGACCCTGCTACTTTCAATATGTGCCCTTTGGCATTGCAAGAAAAACTGGAGACTGCAAAAAAGCTGGGGCGGGTTCCAGATTTAGTCGTTCCTGTGCATTTGGCGGGGCAGTCATGTGATATGCGGGTGATCTTTGAGCTGTCAAAAATCTATGGTTTTAGAATAGTTGAGGACGCGTCGCATGCCATTGGGGGACGTTATTTGGATAGGCCTGTTGGAAGCTGTGATTTTAGTGATTGTACCGTCTTTAGTTTCCATCCGGTTAAAATTATTACTACTGGTGAAGGGGGCATGGTACTGACGAACAAGCCTGAATTGGCGCACAGAATGGCGCTACTAAGAAGCCATGGTATAACCAGGCGTCCTGATGAAATGACCCAGATCTCCGATGGCCCTTGGTATTACCAGCAACAGTTTTTGGGTTTTAATTATAGAATGACCGATATTCAAGCAGCCTTGGGTATTTCGCAGTTGAAGAGACTGGATGAGTTTATTTCGTCGCGTAATAAAATAGCGGCGAAATATAATAAAAGCTTTTCTGGAACGGGCATAAAAACTCAATCTCAAAGTGAAGGTACTATTTCTTCACATCACTTATTTATTGTGAGATTGGAAAAAAAATTACGAAAGGAAACTTTTTGTAAACTGCGGGACTCTGGAGTGGGTGTGAATTTACATTACATACCAATTTATAGGCACCCATTTTACCAGTTAAGAGGTTACTTAGCTAAAGACTTTCCTCAAGCCGAGAAGTACTATAACGAGGCATTCTCGCTACCAATCTTTCCAACTTTGACAGGGGCAGATCAATCTTTTGTCGTTCAGAGACTTTTGTCGCCACCTGGACACCAAACTCTGTTTTAGCGCTTGGACAATGTTATGAAAAGAACAGTCAAAACTTTAAATATTCCCTATCTTATACTCGAAGTTGCAAATGTTCATGGTGGTGACGCTGCTCACTTTCATAAGGTTATAAGGTCTTTAAAAGAGATAAACTACCCACACTTTGCTGTAAAATTCCAACCTTTACATGCAGATAAAATCGCAATGCCCGATTACAAGTGGTACTCTGTTTACGAAGAGCTGTATTTTTCTGTTGCCGAGTGGGCTTTTGCGATTGGGGAAGCAAGCAATTATTGCGATGTGTGGCTAGATATTTTTGACGAATATGGAGTAGAGATTCTTCGAGAGAACCTCTCGAAGGTCAGAGGAATAAAGCTTCAGGCCTCGGTTCTTGAAAATTATCAAGTTCTCTCTTTGCTTCAGGAACTAGAAACTAAAACTAAAAAACTAATTATCAATATTTCTGGTCATGATTTAACAAGCGCAGAATATTTCATAAACGATCAGAGGTGGAACCAATTCGAAGAGGTCATTATACAGGTTGGTTTTCAAGCCTACCCAACATCAATTCAGGACACAGCATTACAAAAAATACCTGTCCTAAAGACTGTGTTTCCACTCCACAATATATGTCTGGCCGATCACTCACCTGCAACTTCGTCCATATCTTTGGATATTCCTGGGTGGGGTGTGCTTTTAGGCTGTACATACATTGAAAAGCACTTTTGCTTTTCTCGTGAAAAATCAAAATACGATTACTTCTCTGCATTAGAGTTAGATGAGGTTTTACATTTAATTGGAAAACTTGAGAACGTGGTAATGGCATCAACTGGTAGTTTCGTAAATGAAGAAGAAAAGAAATATTTAGAAACTACTATTCAAATACCTATATCAAATCGAGACATCGCGCCGGGAGAGTTATTGTCGGCAAAGGATTTTGCATATCGAAGAACTTCAGAAGAGGGCCTGTATGCCAAGGATATACTATCATTCCAAAGTCGATTTAATGTCATCGGTGAGGGAGTGCAAGCCAACCGAGCAATAAAAAAAGAGGACTTTAGGAAAGCAAGAATTGGCGTTATTGTCGCGTGTCGAATGAAGTCTTCACGGTTAAAGAATAAAGCAAGTTTGCCAATTCTGGGTGTTCCTTCGATTGAAAGATGCTTGTCAAACTGCCAAAAAATACCCTTTGCAGATGAGGTTATTTTAGCAACTTCTGATCTCGAAGAGGACAATGTGCTCTCTTCCCATGTAATGAGTGGCGCTGTCAGATTTTGGCAGGGTGATCCTGATGATGTGATCAAAAGATATTTGGGTGCTTGCAAAGAATATGAGATAGACGTGATTGTTAGAGTGACAGGAGACTGCCCAGTTGTTTCGTCAGACATTGCAGAATTATTGTTGACAGAGCACTTTAAAAATGGAGCAGACTACACTGCGGCTTTAACGTCAGCAATTGGGAGCTCAGTCGAAATATATAACACTGAGGCTCTTCAGAGGGTAATAAATATCAAGGGCAGTGCTCCCCATTCAGAATACATGACTTGGTATATGCGCAACAACAGCAATCTCTTTAAAAATCACTTTGTCAATTTACACAAAAATTGGGTCAGGGATTACAGGTTGACACTTGATTACGACGAAGACCTTGAGATGTTTGAACAGCTTTTTTGTGAACTTGAAAAAAGGAACTTAGACCCCACTATCAAGAATATCTTTACTGTCCTTGATGAAAACAAAAATATAGTGGATCTAAATCAGCATATAGGCCTCACCTACAAAACTGATCGTAAGCTTATTGAGTTGCTTGATCGAGAAACAAAAATAAAGTGCGCATAGCTAATCCCTTGAAGCAAAGAAACGCGAAGCGCCTGGTTGCCGGTGATACTACTTTCTATCAGTTTGATAAAGTCATTGGTTTTTGGGGCATTCAGAACATTAGCCATGAAATTGAGTATGATGTAGCACCTGGAAAGAGAATTTTTGCCAGTCACAATTCAGACGGCAATAGGGATATTGAGTTTGAATTAAGCACGAAAGCAAAAAGCATAATATGCCTTGGAGGTTCACACACGTGGGGGTTAGCTGTTGATCAGACAGTCAGGTATTCAGATCTTTTGCGAAAGCGATTTGGCTGTGGTGTTGTTAACATGGGGCATCCAAGCGTTGGCCTTGATCAAATAGCGCTGACCCTGTTTGAAAAGTCATCTGCATATAAACCGGATATTGTAATTATTGAACAGTATCCTTGGGCGCTTCACCGGATCCTCAGCAGATATGTTAATGGCTTTATTCGCCCCAGTTTTAGCATCGATGCGGAAAACAAACTTAATTTGGACCCGGTCCCATTTTTAGCGAGATTTAGATTTTTTAGGAAAATAATGGGAGCGTTTTATGACTTTAAGAAAGGTTTTTCAGAATACCGGGCTGGTATAGACGTGGAACAGAACTACAATGCTATTTTAGATCCAATGTTTTTGACTTGGAAGTCTTCATACTACGATTATATGTATGAATTGGCCGATAAATTAGTTGCGGGTATTGCTAATCACTGTTCAAACCATGATATCGAATTAGTATTTGTCTTGGGAACTGTGAATCAACAGTTTGCTGGAGTTGCGCCTTCTGACCTTGTTGATTTTAACTTACCTAGAGCACGTTTCTTAAATATTCTTGAAGCTAATAATGTGAGTTATGTTGACAGTCATGATACGATGTTAAAAGAAAATGCACCCAAGGACCCTGTTGCTTTTTCTGATGGTCATATTAACGAAAAAGGACATGCTATAATGGCCAGAATTTTGGGGGATTTTATTGAAAAAAACGGATGGCTGGCCAAATGAAATTTATTTTTCTCATGGAGTTATTACATTTTGCCTTTTCCAGAAAAGGGACAATCGAAAAGTTAAAATTCGCGTTTGTTTCAATTGTTTTCTATAGACAACTTAATCGCATATTTGCGGGCGTTCCAAACGATAATATCTCAGAGGCCAGCCAGGCTGGTGATGATATTTACCCTCTCTTCTAGAGACATTGTCACAAATGCCCAGAAAAATATTAATATTAGGTGACTCCACCAGTGTAAGTATTGGCTGTGAGGAAAAGGCATACCCATATTTGCTATCGAATCAGCCCAGGTGGTCTGATGGAACGCAAGTTGTTAATTGTTCATTGCCTGGATTAACAGCAGCAGACTGTTGTTCTATTTTCTTTAGAGACTTTGCAAAAACATGTAGAGAGTTTTCCGACGTAATTATGTATCTTGGAAATTGTGATGCGGCATCCAACGAAATTGATAAGGGTCGATATACATATAGTGAATATCTAAAGCATGTTGCCGTTTCATGGTTTGGGAAAAAACATGAGAAAACTAGTTTAAAAAACAAACTCTATCATTTTGAGTGGAATAATACGTATAATCAGGAGTTTGAGAGTCCTCAGGAGCCTGTTAACTTTCAATATAACCTGGAACGGATAGTAAAGCACTGCCTAGCCAAGGGCGTTAATGTCGTTTTGGTAAAACCAAAAGCAAATAAATTGTTTCCCCCTGGACTAGGAAAGGGAAATTTTGTTTTTTATCGTTTCCTTGACCTTGATGACAAGCTTTCAAAGAAGCTAATTGTAAGTGATGCAAGATTCTTAGAGGCCTATAAAAATCACGAAAGTGGAAGTTTAACGAAAGCTCTGGAGAATTACCGCGCCATTCTGCTGGATTTAAAAAGTGCAGGTTTGAGTGAAGAATATCCGTTAATCATATTAAACAACATGGCAACGATTAAAGCGGAGCTTGGTCAACTTGATGAAGCTGAATTTCTTTTTAAAGTGTTTTTAACAGAGAGAAGGTCCAGAAAAGAAATTGGTTATTACAACCTTGCCAAAGTTTTTGAGCGTAAGAAAAATGATGAGCTACGCGATGAATTTATGGCCAAATCGTATGAGGCAGACTCATCAATGTACAGAATTCGCCAATCATATTTAGCAGCAATTGACAATTTAAAGGTCAAGTATAAACACATGAATGTTGTTGAAATGGATATCGGCTACTCGAGCGATGTTTTTTTAGACCATTGCCACTTGCTGCCGGATGGCCATGTTAAGTTGGCAAACGACATCCAGATGAAGTTGATACCTTCAACCCCAACGGGCTCTAATTGCGCAAACTTAGTGAACGTTCTTTACAACCCCGAAGTGAGGGAGGGCAATTTTTCCGAATTCTTTGACTATTTCAAAACATTTCCTGATATTTCAACTCGGGAAATTAAGAAAAATATCGATTTATTGGCTGCGTTACTGAAGTCATCAAAGCGTGAAAACTTATCATCAGCACAGTTGCAAAGTTTTCCTGAGGCTTTTAAGTCCGCTTTTGAATACTACGTAAGACATCCGCTTTATGGCACCCATGCTGAGATTGTTAAAAGTCCTCCTGAAATTGCTTGCGACGTGGGTCGTTTTCCAGAATTCTTTCTTGTTAGGTCTGTGATTCCTTTTCTCAAAGAGTACGAAGAAATCAAGCAACCAACTCTTGCATTTTCATCCAAATATTCGCCTCTACGGAAAAGTGCTGAACTCGCAAAGGTTTTGCCTCCCCGCTTACATGATATACGTTTTGATATACCGCGTGATTTGGCTCAAAAACCATCCCAAGATAGGGTTTTTTCAATCATTAAAGCGGTTAGAACCTCACTATTAAATCAATTGAAAAGTGGTAGCCAAATAGAGGAAAGGATTAAGTCGACGATCTTTTGGTACGTAAGGGAGACGCTTCGGTTTGGTGGTCACTCCAGATATTCAATGCTTTTTGATAGGGTCTCGCATGAGTATGCTGCCGAAGCATTGGTTGTTGGATATTTAATTAATCGTAAGTGGAGCATGGGGTATGACAAAGAGATTTTGGGTCTTGCTGAAGTTTTAAACAGTGCTGTAAAAACTCATGAGATGCATTGCAAAAGATATGCTCAGAACCCCGATCTTTTTGATTTTCAGGAATATGAGAAGAAAATCAAATTTGTGTCATCGAATTTATTGGCCTTGGAGGGCTTCGACGGTTGTACGTTCTAGGAGTTTCCGCATTTTATCACGACAGTGCTGCTTGCCTTTTAAAGGACGGAAAAGTTGTGGCTGCAGCTCAAGAAGAGCGTTTTAGTCGAGTAAAGCATGACATGCGATTTCCTCACTTATCAATCAAGTACTGTCTAGACCATGAAAACATAACAGCGGAAGACATTAGTTACGTTTCATTTTATGAGAAAACATCAAAAAAATTTGATCGCTTATTTAAAACCTATTTGATGTTTGCGCCCTCTGGGTTTGAATCGTTTGTCAAATCAGTTCCGTTGTGGGTAAAGGAAAAGCTTTGGATCAATAAAGAGGTAAAACATAACCTAGGTTTTCGTGGGTCACTTATAAATCCCGAGCACCATGAATCTCACGCTGCAAGTGCTTTTTTTCCATCTCCATTTAATTCAGCTGCTATTTTAACCATGGATGGCGTTGGGGAGTGGGCTACCTCTAGCTTTGGTGTTGGTGTTGGTAATTCCATCAACTTGAAATCGGAGATGAGGTTTCCCCATTCAATTGGCTTGCTGTACTCAGCCTTTACATATTACACAGGCTTTAGGGTTAATTCTGGTGAGTACAAATTGATGGGACTTGCTCCATATGGAGAGCCTAAATACGTCAACATTATTTGCGATAATTTAATTGACATAAAAAAAGATGGTTCATTTCGACTTGATATGTCGTACTTCAATTACTGCACTGGTCTGACCATGACGAATGAAAAGTTTGCGTTGCTATTTGGAAGGGGCCCTCGGAAACCTGAAACTGAAATAACGCAGTTGGATATGGATTTGGCGCGTTCGATACAATATGTCACTGAAGAAATAGTTTTGAAAATTGCTAAGCATGTTCACTCGGTCACCAATGAAAATAATTTATGTCTTGCGGGTGGTGTAGCATTAAACTGCGTGTCTAATGGACGACTTTACCGCGAAGGACCATTTGATCGTATTTGGGTTCAACCGGCCGCTGGCGATGCTGGAGGTGCACTTGGCGCGGCGTTATATGTATGGCATCAAGTATTGAACAAAGAACGCAGTGTCGTTGACGGCGTCGATCATCAGATTGGATCATACCTTGGCCCTTCTTATTCTGATGCTAAAATAAAACAGTTTATGATGTCTCGTAACATTTCTTTTGAGTCTTTTTCTGACTCGAATGAAAAAACGGATCGAGTTGCGGCTCTTTTATCCGAGGGCAATGTGGTTGGCTGGTTTAACGGTAGAATGGAATTTGGCCCTCGCGCATTGGGAGCTCGTAGCATACTTGGTGACCCTAGATCCCCAAGTATGCAGTCGCTGATGAACTTAAAAATAAAATACCGTGAAAGTTTTCGGCCTTTTGCACCAGCAGTCATAGCGGACCGTTTAGATGACTGGTTTGAAATGGGGGGGGTGGAAGATAGAGGCTCGTTTTCATCGCCGTATATGCTAATGGTGGGGCATGTTAAGAAAAATCATTTAAGAAAAGTGAAAAAAGATAGAGAGACAAGGGGTTTTGATCGACTCAGGGAAATAGAGTCCGATTTGCCTGCGGTCACACATGTCGATGACTCTGCTCGACTGCAAACTGTTCATCGGGACACAAATCCTGAGTTTTACATGCTTCTCGAGCAGTTTGAGAAAAAAACCGGTTGTCCCGTTTTAATCAACACATCATTTAATGTCAGAGGTGAGCCGATTGTTGAAAGCCCTGAAGACGCATACCGATGCTTTATGAGAACGGAAATGGACTGTTTGGTATTAGGTGGGTTTCTCCTGCTAAAAGATCAGCAGCCTGAATTTGTTGATAGCAAGAGCTGGCAAAACGAATTTGTATTGGATTAGGAATGCAATTTATTAAAAAAACCATTGTGAAAATTGTCCTAGGCTTTCTATTTTTTGTTGTTTTAACGCCGGTTGGAATAAGTTTAAGAGTCATGGGAATTGATTACATGCACCGGAAACCTAATACAAAGGCTAAGACTTACTGGAAGCGCTACCGTTGACCTCATTTGTTTAGGGTATAGAAGTGATCAAAGAAAAGACCATCGCAAAGCACAAATTTCCCAAGTATGTAGTTTTTAGGGTTGATGTTTCGCCTGTTATCGGTGTTGGCCATGTGATGCGATGCCTAACGTTAGCTAATTCGATTAGAAAATTTAAGCCAGATTACAAAATCCATTTCCTGTTTAAAAGTTTAACTGTTTCTATGAGGAAACTATTAGAGCTCAAAAATATTGATTATAGCGTTCTGCAAGATTTAGGCCCCGACCTCAGCGCAATTGAGAGCGTTCCATTGAAACATTCGTCATGGCTTGGGAGCTCTCAAAACGATGATGCAAATGCAGTCATCAAGTTTATTACTGGAAAGTGTGTAGATTGGCTCGTTGTTGATCATTATGGGATTGATTGTCGGTGGGAGTCTTTAGTCAAACCCCTCGTTAAAAACGTTTTAGTGTTAGATGATCTGGCTGATCGAAAACACAACTGTGATGTTTTGTTGGATCAAAACTATTACTCAAACTCAGAAATGAGATACGTTGATAAAGTGTCGTCAAACTCTTGTATGTTACTTGGACCAAATTACGCGCTTTTGAGAGAAGAATTTATTGCGAGCCGATGCCTCTGCAGTCCGAGGAAAACGGTGAATCGGATTTTAATTATGTTTGGTGGGGTGGATTTTGATTGCTATACCATTGACGCACTTGAAGCAGTTAGTCGTACAGCATTAAAAAATGTGGATGTAGTGATTGGTAACGACCACCCTCAAAAAGCAGCTGTGACGTCGTTCGCGAATAAAAATTTATTTAAAATCCATATACAAACTGAAAAAATTCATGATCTGATGGCACAGGCAGATCTAGCTATTGGGGCTGCTGGTGCCTCCAGTTGGGAAAGATGCGCTGTGGGCTTGCCAACAATATGTCTTTCAGTTGCGGACAATCAAAACGAAATATTGAAAGAGTTGTCTAACAAACGTGTTGTTTTGGCGATAAATGAAAAAAATCGAAAAAAACTGCCCGAAAAAATTTACGAAGCAGTGAATTTACTATCGAGGGATACCTCTCTATTATATAATTTAAGCATCAATGCTCTTAAATTAGTTGACGCAAATGGTGCGCAACGTGTCCTAAGTGCTATGATGAGCAAGGTATGAAAATCTCGATACTTTCTTCTGATGCAACCCACCCAGTGGCTCCTTATATTGCCTGCTGGGCAAGGGCGCTTACATCTGATGGGCACAATGTTGATGTGCTTTATGAAAAATCCGACCTAGTAGGTGGAGAAATTTTATTTTTAATCTCTTTTAGTGAGGTGCTGGATAAGAAAAATAGACAAAAATTTGGTTCAACATTTGTAATTCATGCAAGTGATTTACCTGACGGTAGGGGATGGTCTCCTCATATATGGGAAATCATTAATGGAAGGAACAAAATTATAGTTTCGGTCATTGAAGCAATTGAGAATGTGGACTCTGGACGAATAGTCGCACAAGAATCTTTTGTGTTAGACGGGACTGAGCTACTGGATGAGATAAACCTTCGATTGTTTGCAGTTGAAGGTGAGTTGATGAGTTATGTAATTAAAAATTATGCTGATTTAGTCCCAAAGGAACAAGTGGGAAATTGCAAAAATACATATCCACGCCGGACACCTGCAAACAGTGAATTGGATGTGAATAAAACTTTAGGTGAACAGTTTAACCTTCTTAGGGTTGTTGATAATGAGCGTTACCCTGCATTTTTTGAGGTCGCTGGGAAGCGTTATGTTTTAACAATAAAAAAGGTTAATTTTGAATAAAAAAATTCCAAACGTTAACATAGCTGGACGAGCTGTTGGTGCTGCTTATGCCCCCTTCGTCGTTGCTGAGATGTCAGGCAATCACAACCAATCATTGGATAGAGCCCTAGAGATCGTTGATGCTGCTGCTTCTGCTGGCGCTCATGGTCTGAAATTACAAACATACACGGCAGATACCATGACCTTAGAGACACGCAAAGAAGGTTTCGTTGTCGAAGACCCTAATAGCTTGTGGCATGGTTACAGTCTTTATGAGCTCTATAAAGAAGCCCATACGCCGTGGGAGTGGCATGAACCAATTTTTGAAAGGGCTAAAAGTCATGGATTGATACCTTTCAGTTCACCGTTCGACAGCTCTTCAGTTGACTTTTTAGAAGAGTTGAATGTGCCATGTTATAAAATCGCGTCCTTTGAAAATACAGATTTACGCCTGATAAAAAGAGTTGCAGAGACGGGGAAGCCAATAATTATCTCAACAGGTATGGCGTCTATCGCTGATATATCCGTTGCGTTGGAAGTTGTCAGGAATACATCAACTAGTGATGTCATCTTACTTAAGTGCACCAGTACATATCCAGCGACACCTGATAATTCAAATATTCTAACGATTCCTCATATGATGGAAATGAGTGGCTGTAACGTAGGAATTTCAGATCACACAATGGGCGTTGGAACATCTATCGCTGCAGTGGCACATGGAGCGTGTTTTGTAGAGAAACATTTCACGATGAATAGAAGTGATGGCGGCGTGGATAGTACTTTTTCTCTTGAGCCAAATGAGCTTCGTACCTTGGTCGTTGAAACGGAGAGGGCCTGGAGGTCTTTGGGTTTAGTATGCTATGGTCCTAACCAAGCTGAAAAATCCTCGAAGGTTTTTAAAAGGTCTCTTTATGTGGTTGTCGACATGAAGGCAGGAGAACAAATTAAAGCCGGTAGTATCAGAGCAATTAGACCAGGCTATGGTTTAGAAACTAAATACCACGACATTTTTATTGGTCTAACTCTAACTAAAGATGCAAAAGAAGGGACCCCTTTGACTTGGGACCTCGTGAAATGAGCCCGGGATCGGATGATAAAGTATAAAACACCTACCACCAATGTATTATAAAATAGAGATGTTTCATGAAATTTACCTGGAATAAAGCCGCAGCCTTTGAACATTATGAGCGCAACGAAAAAATATTATTTTCAAATGGAAACATGACTTTGGAAACTAATGTTCCATACGTTGAGATAAAAATTTCAGGTAATCGTTCCCTTTTTTTTTGGGGAGAGGCTTACGGGTTAAACAGTCAATCTGAGGCAAGGGTATCTGCTTCTTTCTCTAAAAATTCTTTGGCAATTAAAGAGATCTTCATCAATGGTGGCATTGAAGGCATTGTTGAGATGGTTGAGGGGAATTATCTAGGCCTATCAATCGACTTTCAAACGGACACTCTGGAGCTATTTGGAGATAAATTTAACCGTACCGAACTTTTCTATAACTTAACTGAAAGCTCTTTGTCAGCGTCAATCGATTTGGCATACATTGTTCAAAGCGCTGGCATTACTGGTTATTCCCAATCATCGTTGTGCAATCTTTTGTCAATTTACGGTTATTATGCTCCCAAAAAAGAGACAATTTATGAGAATATAAAACGTCTTGGTGTCGGTGAAACTATAGTTCTTGACAACAACTCTGTGTCTGTTCGGGAGAAAGAATTTCGACCGCTAGCGCACAAAGAATATAATGACAGCGATCACAAACGATATTCCCAATTATTCAAAGAAGCGGTTGTCAGCCGTGCATCTCCGTCAATGAATTGGGTCTTCCTTTCAAGTGGGTGGGACTCTACATCTATACTTTCGCTACTTGTTCGTGAATTTGGCTCTTCAAAAGTAAGAGCTGTAGTTGGGAGAATGCGTTACTCTGATAGAGCAGGGGTTATTAATCAGTTTGAGCTGACGAGAGCAATCAAGTTTGCTGAATACTACAATGTGAAGCTTGACGTTATTGAATTGGATTTGACATCTGCATCCACCATCGCTGATTGGGAGGCAATGATACCATCATTGCGTAAGCAACATATATACTCATTTTCGGCGTACAACTTTTACAAGTTGACTGAATATATAAAAATTAATGGTGAATTTGACGATGCTATATTTGCTGGTGAAATAAGCGATGGAATTCACAATTTTGGGTTCTCTCAATCTGCTACAGTTCTGGAGCATCCGGTTCTTGAATTCAGAGAATATAGCGACAAGATGGCAACCTATTTGTATGGTCCCACTTTTTTCAAATCTGTTCTAGAGGGAAGTGAGTCGGAAGACTTTGTTTATAAGTCTCTGAAACAGAGATTCAGTGCTGAAAGCTTTGATAACACAGATCAACTTTCTATTACGGAAAAGCGTCGCAAGTACCTGCTATCAATGTTTAATCGGAATCTTCGAATGCCGTTCTCGTCCGCATCTGGGTTTTCGATGCTAACGAAAAATGGCAAAGACTTTTTTGAAAACTATATCTATGACAGCTATCTCTCGGATGCTGCCCAGGACTGTACACCTGACACAATTTACTCATGGCTACTCCACCTTTACAATTCATTTCATTGGCAAGGAGGGACTGTGCGGTGTTTTGGAGCAGCGCTTCACGATCAGGGCGGAAAAATAAAGATGCCGTTTTGGGATAATCGTATGCATGATTTCCTTAGTCAGATGCCAGAGGATTGGGGGCGAGGTCTTGAAATGTTGCCGACCAAATATCCATTGAAATGGTCTTTAGAGAATGATTTTGATTATCCCATGGAGTTTCAAAGCGGCCCTCATTCCTATCTCTATGATGTTGACCCAGAATTTAATCACGTGTCAGAAATATTGTATGGTTCAGAGCTAAATAAACTATACAAAGATAAGTTAAAAAACTTTGATTACGAGGATATTCTTGATGAGCAGTATTTCGACATCGGCTACCTTAAAACTTTAGTAAATAGTTATTTGGCCGATGAAGAAGCTTTTGGGCAGGAGCGGTCAGATCTTATGGCTATTTCAACTTTGAGTCTGATTGGTTGGTATTAATTGATGAGCAGTATTCCTGAAAAATTAAGTATCGCCACGCTTAAAAAATTTATTGAAAACAATTATTTAAAGAATAGAACAATTGTTTCATCGGACATTTCTACTATTTTCGATGATATTGAAACGACAACCGGCCTGACTATTTTGAGACATAAGTTTCGTACTGGTGAAGACCACGGCACATGGATAGTTCCTAAGCAGTGGGATATTAAATCTGCGTGGTTAAAGGACCTCAACGGCGTTGTGATAGCGTCTTATGACGAGCACCCATTATTCGTGTCGCCATACTCTTGTCCCATTCATAAAAAAGTAAAAAAGGAAGAGCTCCTCCAGCATATCGTTAGCGCTCCTCAACAACCAGATGCGTTTGCATTCAATTGGAGATATGCATCGGATGCAAGGCTTCAGTTGAAGGACTGGGGGCTCTCTATTCCTCATGAAAGACTAAAGGGCCTTACCGACGATGAGTACGAGTTATTTATCGATGTCGATGTGAGCGATGGGGATATGCTGGTAGGGGAAATTGTCATTCCCGGTCGTCGCAAGGACACTATGGTTTTTGTCGCTAACTACTGCCATCCTGGGCAGGTCAACGACTCATTTTCAGGCCTTGTTTTGTTTATGAAAGTGATGCACGAGCTGTCACAAAATAGTAACCTAGAATATACGTACAAGTTCATATTCTGTCAGGAGACAATAGGCTCTGCAATATACGTTGCCTCTGACCCAACTAGGCTAAATGACGTGATTGGAGCCATGTTCTCAGAGATGGTTGCTTGGGGTGAGAAATGGTTCATTAAAAGCACGCGTACTGGGGACACTTTGATGGATGGCTTGGCCAGAGAGTGCACTCGGTCATTTGATGATCTCTCTCAGAGTGAATTTTTTAGCTTGATAGGCAACGATGAATACATCTTAAACTCGGTGCAAACCGGGATACCTACATTATCGTTGCAGAAATATCCTTTTGATGAATACCATACGAGTAATGATAACCCCTCTCACATTCGGGATGAAGATATACAAAGGGCTGTTGATATTACGATGCATATGGTCGATGTGTTGGAAAAAAATGCTGTTTACAAATTTGTTCACAGAGTCCCGTTTTGGATGACGCGTTACAATCTTTATTCAGATGATGTGTATCAACCTGATGATTTTCTGAAACAGTTGAAAATTGTGTACCAATACCTTGACGGTAAAAATAGCATCCTAGATATCGCAGAGAAAATCGATGCACCTTTTGATTATGTTTACCGATATGTGCTAGTGATGTTATCCGAGGGCCTTGTCAAAAAAATAGCGAGTTAATTAATCGCACACACTAGATTTTTTGGTTTAAATATCTTCCTAACGTGATAGTTTTAGTCTTCACTTCAAACTTAATTATAATACCTGTTGTAGCTAAAAGTTGAATTACTTGTGCTTCACACAGGAATGGATAATACATTTGCCGATGGGTTAATATTGAACTAGTCGGTTTTAGAAGGCAGCATCACTTTAATCAAGTTTCAGTCAAATATTACGGTCATGAAACAGTTTTATAAGTTGGTTTGATATGTCCCCGATCTCAAAAGCTAAAGCGCTTGATTCAGTCTCAGGACAGCTAGAAATATTCCAAATTCCGCCATTTGTCTATTTTTCTGTTCGAGAATACACCCATGATAAATTGGCCACCATTAAGATGGTGCAGAATTTTTTCTTAAACAAAAGCGAATTTGTCGCCGTTCGCTCATCGTCACTTATGGAGGATAACCCTGACAATAGTAATGCTGGAAAATTCACGTCTGTGTTAAGTGTTTTGTGTAGTGATGCGTCGCAATTGTTATCAGCTATTGATGAAGTAAAGTTAGGGTTGGAAATTGACGATAATGTTAGTTTAGACGATCAAATTCTCATCCAAACAATGATCAGAGACGTCTCGGTTAGTGGTGTTCTATTTACTCATGAACTTAATACCGGAGCACCTTATTTTTCTATTAATTATGATGATGTTTCAGGGATGACTGACTCGGTCACGTCTGGTGAGGGAGAGTTTTCTAACAAAACGTTGTTTGTGCTTAGGGGCAAGGAAAATCTTGTTCGCTCCAAACGGTTTAAGACTCTATTGACCGCTGTAAAGGAATTGGAGGCTTTTCTTGGAACCAACAGACTAGATGTTGAGTTTGCTATTGGCCGGGATGATGTTGCTTATTTGTTTCAAGTCAGGCCAATAACCTCAGGCCAAGTATGGTCAAAACTGAGGACTGAACAAATCGAAGAAGAATTGGATAGTGGGTATTGTTCTCTTCAACAACGTTTACAAAATGAGCCCATTTTGATGGCTGGGTCTACTTTGCTGGGCCAAATGCCTGACTGGAATCCAGCAGAAATTCTTGGGTTATGTCCATGCCCTCTCAGTTTTTCAATTTATGAAAAGTTGATTACTAATCAACTTTGGGCAGATGCCAGAGAGCTGATGGGTTACACGAGGCCTAAAAATGACAAATTGTTAGTTAATGTTAGCGGCCACGCATTTGTCGATGTCGGTTTAAGTTTTGTCTCCTTCACGCCAAATTGTTTATCTGAAAAAATTAAAGCGAAATTGGTAAAGCATTGGTTAGAACATTTGCGAAGTGAAACAAATTTGCATGATAAGATTGAGTTTGATGTTGCTATCACTTGTTACAGTTTCGACTTTGATGATAGTTTAGATCGACTTGTTGGCGATGCGCTTAATTTGAATGAAAAATGTGAATTTGCAACACACGCGCTTACTCATCTCCGAAACCTATTGTTTAATCGAGGCGAGCATTCGATTGATTCATGTCTGGAGAAAATTAACAAATTAAATGAGTTTCAAAATAAACCTGACTATTTTGATCCCGAGGGTAACTCTAAACACCTCTTAAAGTTGATTTCAGATTGTCAGCAATATGGCACCATTCCTTTTTCAATGCTGGCGCGTTATGGTTTTATTGCTAGGTCTTTAGTTAATTCCTTGGTGGCTATTTCAATTTTAACTGAAAATGAGGCTGAGCTTCTATTACACTCTGTACGTACGGTTGCGACTGAATTTGTTGAAGATGTTGGCAGAGTCAACTCAAACGTTATGAGTGAAAAAGCATTTTGGAAATTATATGGCCACCTGCGTCCCGGTAGTTATGATGTTCAATCACCGCGTTATGATAGTTTTTCAAATTTTTTCAAATTTGACCCATCAGAAACAAATGTTGCAGAAAACAGGCAGGAAAAAACAAAACAACTAGAGTTTTCTAAATCAAGAATTGCCTCTATCAACAAATTTTTTGCCCAGAATGGTTTTGCAGAATGGAGTTGGGATAAATTTCAAGCCTTCGTTCAATCAGCCATTCAGGGGCGTGAGTATGGTAAGTTTATTTTTACCCGCTCGCTCAGCGGCCTATTGGAAATTATTGCCCTAACAGCACATCGTCACGGCTTAAGTAGAGGGCAAATTTCACATTTGACTATAGATGAATTTATTGAGTCTTTTGATGGCAAAAAGGAGCTAGCCCAGCTAGCTGAAACAAGGAAAAAAATCCTCAAAAATCAGGCTCGGCGTGAAATCCAGAAAAATATAAAGCTGCCCCAAGTTTTGGGTGACGTAACTGGTATATATGTTGCTCCATTTCAGGTTAGTCGGCCAAACTTTATTACAAGTAACACGGTAAGGGCAGATGTGATTTTTTTGAATGCTGGAGATAATATAAGTAAATTTGATTTGAATGACAAAATTGTATTGATTGAAAGTGCTGATCCAGGATTTGATTGGATTTTTTCATATAATATTGTCGGGCTTATTACAAAATTTGGGGGGGCAAACTCTCATATGGCGATCCGGTGTGCTGAATTTTCTTTACCCGCAGCGATTGGGTGTGGGCAAACTCTTTTCGAACATTTAAAAAATGCGTTTATTTTAGAGTTAGATTGTTATAATGAGTTGTTAACTAAGGTAAATTAAATTTAAATTGGGATTTTAAACTGCAAAAAGATAATTGATGCGATACCATTTTAATATGTCTGATATGTTGCCTTGTGTTGCATATTTGCAACAATTAGATTTTTTACATTAAAAACTCTATGATTAATAAATTCGAAATTTATGGTTTATATTCAAATTTGTCCAAATTCGTCCAAGGTTTGGTACCTTTAACCAACTACACAACTATTACCGGAATAGGGAAAAAATGAGACCGCTTTTTGTAACTAACACGGCAAGAGGGGGGAGTTACTTAACATCTCAAATTCTCTCCGCAAACAAGGACATCACTATAGCATCTGAGCCGTACCTGGAATTGTTCAGATCTTTGAGGAATTCCATTCTAAAAGGTTCAGACGAAGAGCTTTTGCCAATCGAAAAAGTGAACTCGTTGCCGTTTCTTGACTACTATTACAGGGATAATAATCGAAAGATTATTGATTTTATAAATAACTCTGACATTGATGTTGAGTGTACACAAGAAGAGTGGGAGCGTGTATACAAGCTTCAAGTAAAACGCTTAGAATTACAGTGTCCGGAGTTAATTCCAACGTTCAATGAAATGCAAGGTAAGAGTTACCTTGAGATAATAAACAATTCATTTGAACTTATAAGGAATGCACGTCACTTACCGGAACAAAAGTGGGTTGGAATCAAGGATGCATGGATTATTGAACTATTTTTTCCGCTTGCACGGTCATTTCCTGATTCAAAATTTATAGTTATCCTTAGAGATCCTCGAGCTTCAATAGCATCTAATCTTCTTGTTAAAAACAAGTCGATGGTCGCACATGTTGCTTCTTTCGCGCGCGCATGGAGAAAAAATGTTGCGTACTCTTTGTATTTGAGGCAACAGCCGGAATTTAAAGATCGTATACATTTTATCTCTTACGAAAAGATGGTTCGCAACCCCTCTGAGGAAGTTGGAAAGGTCTGTGATTTTTTAGACATTGAGTTTTGTGAAGACATGCTCAATACAGATAATTTTATTGACTACGCTACTGGTGAGATTTGGAGAGGAAACAGTAGCTATGAAAATGAAACAAAGGGCATCAGTGAGCACCGGATTGATAGGTGGAAGGGGTCTCTGTCTGAAAATGCATTGGCTGCGGTCGAGTTCATTTGTGGGAATGATTTGAGGTTTATCGAAAGAGAAACCTATGGTGCTTGTGATACAGGGGCTCTAGATCATAATGCTCTTGATTTTTTCATAGAAGATAACTTTGGGTACAAAGACTGGCGTACCGATAGCGGGTTTGCGGAAATGGAATATGGATACGAGGCTGCTAGGAACACCATGCTACTCAGTGAAAATTCAGATTATTCTGAGACTAGCATAAATAAGTTTTTCTTGTTCAAAGAGTGTTTTGAAGAGCTCCGCAAAAGGGAATCAACCTCACTGTTTTCATAAGTTTTATATTTTGTGATGGGGGTCGTCATAATGTATGAAAAAAATAGACGACAATATCAATCGATCTGTGAAAAAGAAAACGCTTAAAACGTAAAGGTGGTCCGGTGGTAATTTGGTTTATTGGTCTCTCAGGCGCTGGCAAAACGACCCTAGCAAACCGCGTTTTTGCCATGCTGAAGAAAAAAACTAAAAACGCTGTATTAATTGACGGTGATGTCATTCGAGAAATCTTTTCCAATGATTTGGGCCACACTATCGATGACAGGCGCAAAAATGCTGAACGCATTAGCGCGCTTTGTAAGTTTTTGGATGAACAAGACATAAACGTTGTTTGCTCAATACTCTCACTTTTCCCTGATAATCGAGAGTGGAACAGAAGACATATAAGTAGATATTATGAAGTTTTTATCGACACTCCGATGGAACAACTCGTTCAGAGGGATGTGAAGGGGTTTTATAAACAATATTTGGATGGTGACTTGAAAAATTTGCCCGGCCTTGACATTGATTTTCCAATTCCAGAAGCCCCGGATCTACGAATACTAAATGACTCTGATTTGGACGCATTGTTGTTGCATGCCGATCAGATAGTTGCCTTATTTGGCCAATAGAAAGCCAGTAAGGGTCATTCATGAAGTATCTGTATACACTTAGGAATCAACTAGAAGAACCGCATAATTACATGTATGCAAAGTTTCAAGGGTCTGATTTTATTGAGCATTATAAGTCGGATAGGCTTTCCAAGCTCTCACTTCTCTCCAACAAAATGCAAAACTGTGGTCTTTCGTCAGAGTTAATCTCGCCTGTGCGTAAGCTAGCGCCCTACAGTTTTGATAAAAAGCTGTCGATCTATTCTATCAATGATGCGAATGCTACCGTTCAAAAAATGACGGAAAATGGACGTTTTGGAATTAAATTTGTGGCCATGAATAATTCTTCTGTTATTGACTTAATCGATCGAAAACAATCCGGGAGGATTTACAGCTTTGCTTTGCTGAACCGACTCCTGCACGACATTCTTAAATCAAGTGCTGATGAAAAGAAAACGAACTTTTGGATTAATAGATTCATACATCAGTTTGAGGTAACAAAGAAGATATTTGAATATTATAGTCCAGGGTTGGTCAAGGGGGGTGGAGCCACAGATTTGATTTACAATTATGTTTTGGTTTCTTTCTTCTTAGCTGTAACATTGGAATATCAGGGCTCATTGTCCTTAAAAAGACTGAGCTGTTTACTCAAAGTGAATGACTTGATTGGGTCTGTTTCAACGCAGCTTCTCGAAGAACCGGTTTTGATGCAAATTTTTGGTCTGAGTTTGGCTTTAGAGCTATCTAAATCCACTCAGCTTGTCGGGGGTTCTGGTGACTAGCAAACGCGTTTTTTCTGAAATTGGTTTGATATTGGCTGAAACCACTAGAAGTGATGTTTATTTAGAATTTTTAGTTAACGAGGATTTTCTCCCCGCCTTCGTTCTAGTGATACAAAATAAGGCGAATAATGCGTTGCCTGGACAGGTTTTGGCCGATCCTTTGGGTGGCAACGTTCAATCTCAATTTGAAATCGCCCCCCAATCTTTCAGAGACAATTACAGTTTACTTGAAAAAAAGTTGTTAGAAAACAACATTGAATATGAAATATCACCCTCACACGATATTAATGCAGAAGTTAATATACAAATTTTGAAGCAAAGGCCTGAGTTAATTTTCGTATACTCGGGTTATGGTGGCGTATTTCTCCGAGCCCCTATCTTAGCTATCGGCAAAAGGTTTTTACATGTTCATGGCGGCTATTTGCCAGATTATAAAGGCAGCACCTGTAATTATTTCAGTATTCTTACGGACGGTAAAATAGGCGCGTCATCAATTTTTTTGACTGACCAGCTTGATAGTGGAAACGTAATTGTTCGGCGTCTGTTTGACCCCCCTAAAGACAAGCGGAATATGGATCATTTGGACGATTCGATTTGCCGAGCCAAAGTGTTAATAGAAACTTTGAAGAAGTATTTAGCCGATAGTTATTGTTGGAATTTTGAACTGGAGGATAACAGCAAAGGAGAGATGTATTACATCATCCACCCCTTATTAAAACACATTGCTATTTTAAACTAGTTCCGGGAGCATTTGGTGCGCACAACATACAGATATCGTAACGTGAAAGATTATTGGAGTCAGCGATGGCGCCAAACGCCAGCTGACAGACCTATGGAAAACCTGTCGATCTATCCATTGTGTTACTCTGAATTAACAGTTCTCAATGATAAAAAAGGTAAAATACTTGAAGCGGGTTGTGGAGCTGGACGCTTGGTGAGATATTATCATAGTAGAGGATTTAATATTACCGGCTTTGATTATATCCCCGTAGCAATACAAAAACTAAAAGCTGCAGATCCTTCTTTGAAGGTCGAAGTCGGCGATATAACGCGACTTGGCTATGCAGACAGGTCCTTTAAATACGTCTTAAGCTTTGGATTATATCACAATCTGGAGAATGATCTCCAGCAGGCTGTTGATGAGACCTACCGCGTTCTTGAACCTGCTGGAAAAGTTTGCGCATCTTTTAGAGCGGACAATCTTCAAACTCGCATTTCAGATTTTATTGAGAATAAAAAGAAGTCAACTGAGAATCATGATGCTGAGCTGCATTTTCACAAATTAAATTTAACAAAAAAAGAGTTTATAGAATTATTTGAGAGTTCTGGGTTCAAAGTAGAAAAGGTATTCAACGTCCAGAACATGCCATTTTTATACAAGTTTAGAGTTTTTCGAGCAAAAAATCATAAACTGTTCAATGAGTTTGTTGCGCGCTCAGAGGGGTATCAACTTTCTTGTTTTGGTAAAT
>MDTG01152778.1_pt1 | contig 24623 bp, 25 predicted proteins | sample 811421 | NCBI WGS metagenome assembly MDTG01 (sample SAMN05326645, study PRJNA326480) | marine metagenome | isolation source: seawater | place: Pacific Ocean: South East | collected 2011 | reverse complement strand
TAAAAAGTACTGTACTTCCCAATTATGTTAATAAGTTAAAAAAACTTATACCAGATATAGTTCTTAACCCAGAATTTTTAAGGGAACGTCATGCAAATGAAGATTTCATAAATTCAAAACTAATAGTTTTGGGAGGATCTAAAGAATCAACCTTATTAGCTGCTGACTTTTATAAAAATCACACTCACTGTATTACAACCAATTATAATTTCACTGATTTGATATCAGCAACATTAATAAAGTATTCAATAAATACTTTTTTAGCGCTTAAAGTTACATTCTTTAACCAATTACATGATATTTTTTCCGAATCATATCCATCTACGAAGTGGGAAGATTTTATTGATATTATTTCAGTTGATGAAAGAATTGGTCATTCACATATGAAAGTTCCCGGAATTGATGGTAAGTTTGGATTCGGTGGACCATGTTTTCCAAAAGATTGTAACGCCCTCACAGCATATTCTGAAGATATTGGTAAACCATTTGAGCTTCTCAAAAAGAGCTCGGAAATTAATAATAAAATTCGAAAGCGATATAAAAAACTTAGTAAAAGAGAAATTGACCAGAATATAAATTATAATAATGATTAGTATTTATACATAATCAACATGAAAGTTATTATTGTTAGTGGAGGATTTGATCCATTACATTCTGGACATGTAGCCTATTTTAAATCAGCAAAAGAATATGGTGATAAATTAATAGTCGCATTAAACAGTGATAAATGGCTTATAAAGAAAAAAAGTAAATTTTTTATGCCTTTTAATGAAAGAAAGGCAATCATTGAAAGTTTTGATTGCGTCGATAAGGTTATTGACTTTAAAGATGATGAAGTTGGTAGCTGCATAGATGCTTTAGAAAAGGCTAAAAATCTTTATCCAAATGATGAGTTATTTTTTGCAAATGGTGGCGACAGGAACAACAAAAATATTCCTGAAATGTCAGTAGATGGAATAGAATTTATATTTGGTGTTGGAGGACACGATAAAAAAAATTCATCTTCTTGGATTCTAAAAAACTGGCAATATTATCATGAAGAAAGATTATGGGGATCCTTCTATAATTTGTTTGAAGATGGAGATGTAAAAGTAAAAGAATTAATTGTTGAACCAAATAAAGGAATGAGCTTTCAAAAACATTTCAAAAGGCACGAAATTTGGTTGGTTAGCAAAGGTTCTTGCATTGTAAATTATAGTAAAGATGATCCTGACAACAAAGAAAGTATTGAATTAAACAAATTTGATAAATATTTTGTTCCTTTGGGTCAATGGCATCAAATAACCAATCCTTTTAAAGAAGTATGTCACTTAATAGAAATTCAATATGGTGAGGAGTGTATCGAGGATGATATTGAAAGAACCGAATATTATTAAGTAAATAAAAATTAAATTCTAAAAAATTGTTATACAATCACTCCAAAGTATTTTATGGCTGGATGGCAGAGTGGTTATGCAGCGGCCTGCAAAGCCGTTCACTCCGGTTCGATTCCGGATTCAGCCTCCAATATACAAATTATTTAGTTTAAATTTAGCTTTTAAGACTGTAGAATCAAACATGCATTTATTAATCAGCCCGAGTGGTGGAATTGGTAGACACAAGGGACTTAAAATCCCTCGATAGAAATATCGTGCCGGTTCAAGTCCGGCCTCGGGTACCATAAAATTATTTTTTTCAAAGAATTCTTAAAAAAACTAGGCAGTAATTTCACAAAATAGCATGATATAATCGCTCAATAAATTTGTATAAATTATGGAAAAAAACAATAATCAAGCAGTTAATGATGATTTATATGAGATTGATATAAAGCATGTATTTTCAATATTTTATAAAAAGAAAATATTAATACTATCATTTACTTTGCTTTCTTTATTTTTTTCAATTATTTATGCTTATCTGATTCCAGACTTATACAAATCATCAGCTATATTAATTCCCTCCAGCTCAGAAGACTCTCTTTCATCAAAGCTATCATCTTACTCACCATTAGCTGGTTTAGCAGGCCTTGGAGTGGCATCTGATGAAATTTCTAAATCTCAAGAAGCACTAGAGAGAATGAAATCATTTGAGTTTTTTTCACAACACTTTTTACCATTTATTAAACTTGAAAATCTACTTGCGGTAAATGACTGGGATTATAAAAAAAATATACTCACATATGATAAATCAATTTTTGATAATAAATTAAAAGAATGGGTTAGAAAAGCTGACTATCCAAAAGGTAAAAAACCATCTGAACAAGAGGCTTATAAGACTTATTCAAAAATAATTAATATTTATGAAGACAATAAAACATCATTGGTATCAATATCCATAGAGCATCAATCACCAATAATTGCAAAAAGATGGCTTGATATTATTATTGAGAATATTAATGAAAGCATGAGAGAGGAAGATAGACAAACTGCCATAAACTCAATTAATTATTTAAATGAATCCTCTCAATCGACTAATATTCAATCTTTAAAAGATGCAATAGCAAATTTACAAGAAACCCAGATGCAAACGCTTATGCTAACTTCTTCTAACAAAAATTACATTTTCAAAACTATTGACTCTCCTCTTATTTCTGAAGAAAAATTCAAACCTAAGAGATTATTGATTTCAATTTTTGGTATCTTTTTTGGATTTTTATTAGGGTTAACAATTGTTGTTGTAAACCATTTTTTCTCAGCTAAAACTAAAATTTGAATGAAAAAAATCATACTGCGGCGTCAAGATTATAAATTTTATAAAATAGTTTAATGAGAAAATCTATTGCCAAAATTTTATTTAGGATTTCTTATCTCATTGCAGGAAAGAATTATCATTCAAATATTTTTTGTTTGCCAGGAGAGCACTTGGGACAGGCTATTATTAAGGATGGCAGCTATGAATCTGGTGTTATTAAGTCTGTAAAAGAATTTGTAAGTAAAAAAAATCAACAAAATTCAGATATACATTTAGTCGATGTTGGAGCTAATATTGGAACCCATACTGTTGGGTTTGCTGATATATATAAATCAGCTGTATCTTATGAGCCGAATCCTATAATATCAAATTTATTAGAGGTTAATATTTCAATAAATAAAATAAAAAATGTGACAGTTCGCAAAATTGCTTTGAGTGACATTCGCCAAAATATGATCTTAAATGTACCTCAAGAAAATCATGGAAATGCTTCTTTACAAAAAATGCATAGTGATGAGAGCTTTGAATTGCAAACTAGTACGATAGACAATGAGTTACTTGGAAAATACTCAAGTGGTAATTTAATTTTGTTAAAAATTGATGTCGAAGGCCATGAATTAGAAGTAATTAAGGGTGGAAAAGAATTTCTCTTAAAACATAACGTTATTATTGTTTTAGAGCACACTAAATCACATAAAACTGAAAAGCTTTATAACTTGCTTGAAGACATAGACTATAAAGCTAAATATCAAGTTGATACACCTCGTTTTTCAACAAATCCTTTATATAGGCTAATGAGTCTTTTTGGCTTATTAAGAGAAGAGATAGAGGGTCCTTTTAACTCTGCGGCAGAATATGTGCCTGCAGTAATATTTTGTAAAGACTAGAATATAACTTTTAGGTAAATAATTATGAAGAAATCAAAAGTGGCTTTAATAACAGGTATTACAGGTCAAGACGGTTCTTACTTGGCTGAATTATTATTAGAAAAAGGATATAAAGTTTTTGGAATAAAAAGGCGAACAAGTAGTAAGAATATTATGCGTTTAGAGCATTTATTTGATAGTAAATCTGGACTTGAAGGGTCTAAAGACTTTAATCTTTATCACGGTGACCTTACTGATGGAAGTAGCTTAACAAGAATCATGAATCAAGTTAAACCAGATGAAGTATATAATCTTGCAGCTCAAAGTCATGTTCAAGTATCTTTTGAAGAACCTGAATATACAGCAAATGCTGATGCTATCGGAGTACTTAGACTTCTAGAGATAATGAGAAATCTTCCCAATCCGCCGAAGCTTTACCAAGCATCAACTTCTGAATTATATGGAGGTCAGAGTGATCAATCATTAAATGAAGAGACTCCTTTTAACCCTCGAAGTCCATATGCTGCAGCAAAGCATTATGCGTTCCAAGTCTGTAAAATATACAGAGAGGCATATGGCTTATTCGCATGTAACGGAATACTTTTTAATCATGAGAGTCCTAGAAGGGGAGAAAATTTTGTAACTCGTAAAATAACAACAGGAATAGCATCAATATTTCAAGGAAACCAAGAAAAGATTTCTCTTGGCAATCTGGACTCAATTAGAGATTGGGGTCACGCCAGAGATTATGTAAAAGCTCAGTGGATGATGTTACAACAAGATAAGCCTTATGATCTTGTAATTGCAACTGGAGAAGCAATAACTGTAAGAGAATTTGTAAAAATTTGTTTTGAGTTAGTTGGAGTTGTAATTGAGTTCTCAGGCAAAGGCTTAAATGAGGTTGGAGCTGTTTCAGCATTTAAAGAATATGACAAAGACTTATTTCCTATCAAAAAAAAATTAAATATTGGAGACATTGTAATTGAGGTTGATGAAAATTTCTTCCGCCCATTGGAAGTTGATCATTTATTAGGTGATGCCACTAAAGCAAGAAAAATTTTGGGTTGGTCACCAGAGACGTCCGTTATGGAGCTTGCTCACGAAATGTTATTGTCAGATTTCAATAATTACTAAGTTATATTTGTTATGATTTATTTGAATAATCATGTTAGAGACTTGGAGAGAAGTCTATGAAGATAACTTTAAATGAAATAGTCCAAGATACTTTTACACCAGATGAGATTACAAGTATTCCAAAAGAACTACTTGATCAAGAATTTACTTTGAAACAGGTCAATAATATTCATGAGTATATTAAAAATTGTGAAAATGAATCTCAGAATTTTAAGATTGCTGGTGAAGAAAGAATCAATGACTGGGAAAAAGGTTGGTCTGGAGATGGTGTTTTTTATTCGGATAACAAAAATATTAATAATTTACCTTATTACTTTAAAAATAATACACATATTAGAGTTGGAAGAAAGATATTTGAAGACATATCTGGGTTTTCTGAAGTTTATCTATTAAGAGCACTACAAGCAGTAATTTTTAATGCTCATATGGCTAAATTTAATGCTAATTCAATTATTGAATATGGATGTGGAACTGGCTCTAATATTACTTTTTTAAAAAGTTTATATACAAATTATAGTTTTTATGGAGCAGATTGGGCACAAAGTGCTTGCAAAAAACTTCTAGAAAATAAGATTGTAGACCAATCTAGATCGATACGAGTTGATTATTTTGATTCCTCAACATTTATGTCACCCAAGGAAAATAATGTAATTTTTACTAATGCATCACTTGAACAAACTGGCTCAAGATATCAAAAATTCATGAATTTTCTTTTTAAGTCCCAATCTGTAGTTGGTGGAATTCATATCGAGCCAATAAGAGATTTGTTAAGCTTAGATACAGATTTAAATATTCAGAGTTTTAAATATGCTGAAAAAAGAGGATATCTTACAGATTTCTTCTCATTCATGAGAGATTCTTCAGCAATTGATATCTTAGAAGCAAAAGACTATGGGATTGGATCAAAATATATCTCAGGATATCAAGTTATTGCCTGGAAAAAGCATGAATAAAGCTTTAATTACCAGAAGCACTATTTTAAAATTAGCACATAATACTAATGAAGGACATATACCAAGTAGTTTTTCAATAGTTGAGATTATGATGGCAGTAAAAAAACATCAAGAAAAAGTAAATTCATTTTCTCCTCAAAATTTAGTACTTTCAAAAGGACATGCAAGTTTTGGTTATTATGCATTCTTACATGCATTTAAATATTTTAGTGAATCAGAGCTTAAAAGTGTATGTAAATTAAATTCAAAATTTTATGGTCATTTACCATTTTTAGAAAATGATAAAAGATTCCATTATGGAAGTGGATCCCTAGGTCATGGGTTACCATATGCAGTTGGCCTAGCTTTTGCTAAACTTAAAAATAATTCCAAAGACATAATATATTGTATTGTTGGAGATGGTGAGGCTAACGAGGGAACTTTTTGGGAGTCGCTTCTCATACTTAAAAAATTTTCACATATAAATTTAAAAATTATTATTGATCAAAACAATTCAAGTGAAAGAGCAATACCCATTACAAGTTTTATAGAAAATATAAAGAATCTATATGACAAAAAAAGCTATGTATCTTCTGTTGATGGTCATAGTATTGATGAATTAGTTGCTTCTTTAGACTCTTCAACAATTATTATTGCAAATACTGTTAAAGGATACCCATTGAGTAATATGATGAGTCCTATGTGGCACCACAAAAGCCCCTCTGAGGAAGAACTTATTTCACTTCAAAAAGATCTTGAGGAGTTTTATAAGTGAGAAAAGTTTTTGCACAGGAGTTAAGGCAAAATTATCTTATCAATGATAAAAATTCAATACTTCTTGGAGATATATCTGTTGGTTTATTTCTAGACGATCAAGATGAATTAGTTCCAAATGCATATAATATGGGAATTTTAGAGCAATCAATGATTTCTTTTGCTGCTGGACTTTCTACTGAATCAGATAATGTTTTTGTCCACACAATATCACCTTTTATTGTTGAAAGAGCTTATGAGCAAATTAAACTTGATTTAAGTTATAACAAAAATAAAGTGATCCTTGTCTCAGCAAATGGACCCTTTGAATATAATAAATTAGGCCCAACTCATCATTGCTCTTCAGATGTTCCTCTTTTAAATTTACTTCCATGTATTGATATTTATCTTCCTGGAAGAGATGAGGAGGTTATTACTTCATTGAAAAGAATTTCAAAAAATCAAAACGCTGCATATCTTAGATTAAATAATATAGCAGCAAATCATATCAAAGTAGACCCTAATAAAGTTATCAACAACTCAACAACTTTAAATATTTTTGTAGGTGAGACACTAAATAAATTAGACAAACACAAACATGATTCGTATTTATACCTTTATAACTTGAATGATTTTTGCAAAAACGATATTTCTCCATATGAAACTATTAATGTTTATGAACCTTATTCATTCCCAATATTAGGATCTAAAATTAAAATTAATAATAAAGATAAGTTGGTAAATTTAAACTACTATCCCCAAAGTATTGAAGATGGCATATTTAATAATATTGATTTTATAGAAGGCTAAGTAAAATGATTGATATCTCTATTCTTGATGGTATTAAAACAAATATTGAAAAACATTTATTTGTTTTTGAGGGTGCAAATGGCTCTTTAGGCCTATCTTTTTTAAAATTTCTTAAAGATAATGACATTAAGCCCTTTAAACTTCTTTTAACATCTTATTCATCTAACTTGGATCCTGATTGGAAAACTTTAGGTTGTCCAATTACTCATTTGAAAGCTTGCGATAATGATTTCTATAATGAAAGAAAAGCAATAATACAAAGTTATGAGAACCCAAATGTAATTTTTGCAAGTGGATACGGAAGACCAAATAAGTTTAGTGCTGATCCAGCCTCAGTAATTTCTGCAAATATTGATAGTTTGTTGGGATATAAGGGCCTTAAAATTAATCTTTTTGGATTCACCTCTACATCGGAGCTTTATACAGGCCATACAAGAAATGTAAACGAAACAGATCCTCTTTTATCTATGCCAGATCATCCTAGATCAATATATATTGAATCAAAAAGATTAGCTGAAGCAATTGTTAATAGAATACTTTCACAAACCATAAATAGAGTTGCTATTTATAGAGTAGCTTTAGCTTTTCCACCTAAGATACTAAAAAATGATAATAGAGTTCTTTCAGATTTGATTAATGGAGGTATAAAAAATGGAATTGTTACTTTGAATGGAGGGGCAAATTTGATCAGGCAATATCAATATGGAGTTAACTCTATATATAAAATTATTGGTTCAATGTATGCTGGTGATTCCCTGTTATATAATAATTCAGGTTCTCACATACTTACACTTGGTGATTTAGCTGAATCCGTCGCATCTATTTTGAATGTTGATTGTATTATTAATGATGAAAATAAAGATTCAACTTCCCCTAAGGCAGTTTTAATAGATAATTCATTAATAAACAAAGAATCAATGTATAAAGAAAATCTAGAAAAAAATCTTAAATACTATCTCAAATTAATGATCAATGGATAATCCAAAACTAAAAAAAATTCATATTAACAAACTTAATACAATTGGACTCAAGTCTTATAAAAAAACAATTCTTCCTGATGAAAGAGGCGTTCTTCAGATTTCCCATGAATCAGGAGATAATTTCAAATTTGATGGCTTTTCAATTAAAGAGAGTTTCTCTCATAAAGGCGCTGCTAGGGGCTTGCATATTCAAGATCCAAATGTGTCTCCTCAAACAAAAATTATTGAGGTACTTGAAGGGATTATTTATGATTTTGTTTACGATACACGTTCAGGCAATTGTATTTATTATTTTAAATTGGATGCCGCACACGATACAAGCATTATGGTGCCTAGTCATTTTGCACATGGTTTTATAGCTCTTACAGATGTTAGATTTAAATATGTTTGCTTTGGTGGTTACGACGAAAAGAATGAGTCGACATATAATTTTTTAAATTCTGCTGCTGAAGCATTAAATATTGATAATTTAGATTTGTCTGACAAAGATCTTTCATATCCTGAACTTCAGTGCGAACTATGAAAAATAAAAATATTAAAATAATAAAGTGAAAGTTTCTGCGATAATACCTGTTCTTAATGCAAAAGACACTATTAAAAGAACTCTAAACTCAGTATTTGATCAAACTTATAGTGATTGGGAATTAATAATTGTAGATGGAGGCTCTTCTGATGGCACCCTTGATATACTTGAGAGTTTGAGTGATTCAAGAGTTACAATTTATGATGACACTGGTGGATCAATAACATCTTCGGTGAACAAAGGTATTACTCAATCAGATGGTGATATTGTAATGCCGTGGCTTTGTGCAGATGATTTTATTGAAAATCATTTTTTTGAGTATTCTGTCAATGAATTTTCTAAAAAATTTATTGATTTATCATTTTCTTCTTGGAAGGCTATTAATGGAAATAAAATTATCAAATATCGAGAACCTCAAGATAACTGGGAAAATAATTTATCTTATGGCATGCCAAAAATTATGCCAAATACATTCATATTTAAAAAGAATATCTTTAATGATTTGGGATTGCTAGATGAAAGCATTCTTTATGCTAACGATTATGAATTTATTAGAAGATGTATCAAGGCTAATAAAAAATCACAGAAAATCAAAAATACATTTTACAATTATTCAATAGGAGGCTTATCTCAGTCAAAGCTTTTACCTTGTTTATTAGAAACAGCCAAAATTGCAATTAAAAATGGTGATTCAAAATTTAAAACATATTTTTATTTATTTTATAATTGGTGTGCAGTCAAAATTTCATTTATTATAAATTCATTGAGATAAAAAATATGTTAAAACTCTAAATCAAAATCAGATTACCAGTAATTAAATGAGCTACAAGAGACCTCTTTCAAATATTTTATCTGCTCTTTTTGATATAAATCATATTTTTGGAATTTTAAGAGCCATATTTATTTATAAAAATCCACTAAAGTCACTGAATAGTTATATATTTATGAGTCCTGTAAAAGTAAATCAAATAGGAGTTAAATTCAAGGGAAACATTATTTTTGATATTTCATCTATTGATGATTTAATCACTATACATGAGATTTTTTGTAGGCGAGATTATGAGGCACCTAATGACGCAGAGGTTATTGTAGATTTTGGGTCAAATATCGGCATAAGTTCTATTTTCTTTCATAAATGTGCTCCAAAGGCAAAAATTTTTCTTTTTGAACCCGATCAAAGAAATTTAACAGTCTTGAGAGAAAACTTATCTAGATTTAACTTTGACTTTGAATTAAATGAAGTCGCTGTTACCGCAAGTACAGATGGATTTGTCCAATTCGGAATTATGGATTCTGGGAGATATGGGGGTGTTGGTCTGGATACCGGAAATATTATAGAAGTACCAGCAAAAAGTGCGTCATCTATTCTCAAGGAGATAATTTCACAATACGATGAGATTGATGTTCTAAAAATAGATGTTGAAAACCTAGAAGGTGAGATATTAGAATCGCTTGATACATCTATTCTTTCTAAAATTAAGCTGATGTTTATAGAATTCCCAAAAAATGTCAAACCGCAAATCAACGGTTTTAATATGAAATGCATTGGTCAGGTGTGCTGTTATAAGCGTAAAACATTGCATTAGGGTATTTCTTATTCAAGTGTAGTAAAATTTTAATTAATGAATAAGCTTCAAAGGGTTGAAAGTCTTCCGTTAATTTTAAGTTTTTTATATTGTCTAATTTTATTCTATATAAAAGCTCTTGTTGGCTGGATGTTCTCAATTGAGTTGATTGATGGTCATCAAGAATATCTTTTGAGTGCTTTAATTTTTATATTTTTAAGTCTTTTTCCCGTATTTTTTTTACTCTACTTTTTTCCATTTTTCAGGCTCAACACATCTTTGGCTGAAAACCCTATTCCATATTCAAGAGGCATATTACTTTCAATTGTATCCATTACAATATCAATTTCTCTCTTAATTATTGCAATATATACAAGAGGCTCATCGGCAATATCAGATTTCTATGGAAATCGTATCTTAATTGAACACGGAATATATGCCCCACTGACTATTATGTATACCCCGGTTTTAGTCTCAATAGCTATTATTTGGGGCATGAGACCTAACGTAATGGGTTTTATAATTGTTCTCTTAAATGCAATTATTTGGGGAATATTTTTTTCAAAAGGCTTTATTCTTGTTTACACACTTTTAATATATTTTGGCCTGAGAAATTCATATAAAAATCGATCTTATTTTAGAAGTGTTTTGACTTTCATGTTTCTAATAATTTTTGTGGTCTTTCTTGGAAGGCTAAGATCTGGTGGAGATTTATCAGATATTATTGGAATATCAGAGTTCGAATTTTTGTTAAAAATAATTCTTTATAGGGTAGATCAGCTTGACAGTTTTGTTTTGGTTATGGCTCAAGAACAATTAGATTATTCCCTATCTTTTTTCAAAGAGTTGATTGATTCGATTCTATATACTGTCCCTAGATTTATTTATGAAGAAAAGCCTGACTCTTTCTCTATGGAGATGACAAAAAATCTAAGGCCTTTAGTATACGAAGCAAATGCAGCAAACAACTTTACTGTTTTTTCACAATTTAAGATGTTATTTGGTTGGTTTGCTCCTCCATTTATATCAATTGCATTTGTTATTTTTTTCGCTTCAATGGGATTAATTCAGAGATTATTATTTAAAACGCGTGGGGGGTTTTTAATATTTGTTTTTGCGATGATAATACCTTGCTTTATGACAATTATAAGTACTGGGATTTTTAGAGATTACGTAATTCTTTTAGCTTTGTACTCAATGGTAGGAATAATGTTCATCCATTTCATTTTATTTACAAAAACTAAGTGATTAATTTAGATAGAATTTTTTTTTTAACGTCCTATGGTATCTTAGGCGTACTTCCATTAGCACAGCTCAAGATAGCCTGGCTAGTTCTTTCGCCTTCGCAAATAGGAACATTGTTTTTTATGTCAGCATTGTCACTACTTATTGCTTCACTTTGTGATGCAAATGTAAATTTTAGATCTATATCAAAAGTTGATCCTATAAATTTAGAACTAGAAATTCAAGAAGCGCTCAGGCTCAGAATTACTAGGTTTATGCTTTTTGTTCCAATAGCTGTATTATTTTCAATCCTGTTCAAATTTGACATGTATATTCTTGCTTCAACATTTTTAATTGTTTTTGCAAAGTTACTGAGTATTTCATACATCTATCGTAATTCTGGGTCTGTATATTTCTCAGTAAAATGGGAGCTGCAGCTTAGATTCTTAACTTTATTTTTGCCAATATTAACTTTATGGTTTTTTGACCTCCAAATAGGCTTATTGATTGGATGTCTTGCAGTATTTCTAACTCAGATATTCTTAATAATATTTTTATTTGGTAATAAAGTACTTCCGACAAAACTATCAATAGAAAACTCTCTGGATATTAATCTAATTTCGGCATTTATTGGTGTTGGCTATTCAAACTTTTCTCAAGTTGCAGCAGGTTTTTTACTATCCTCTAACACTTATGCAGTTTTTGCATCTTTTGATAAACTTGTAAGATCATGCTTATTAATTGTTGAACCTACGAGGTTATTGGTGCTTAGAGAAACAGGAATGAAAATAAAAAATGACACACTAAAGTTGTCGTTTTTTGGAGTATTCTTATCATTGTTTTGTTGTGCTCTTATATTCATTTTATTTAATTCTGGCTTATCGAATTTAATATTTGATATGTCCTTAGATCAGGGTTTTTTTATTATTGTTGCAGCTACTACTTCATTCGTCTCTTTTATAACTGTTTGCATATTTATTCAACAAGGATTTGTAAAAATAATGTCATATGGCCTGACTATAGGTATTCTTGTAGGGATTCTTTTATTTTATTTAAGTGTAAGTTTAAATATTTATTTAGCAGTTATTATGTTTGAAATCTCAGTATCTATATTTTTGTTTTTTACCTTATTCTTTATTCCAAAACAAAATTCAAAGGTTAAGCAATGACAAAAAAAATATTATTTGTTACTTCAAAAAGTTTTGGTGGTTCAGGAAAGTATATCGAATGTCTCGCTGATGGCTTAAAAGAAAAGGGATTTATATGTGAGTTAATTTACTCTCGATCTGATGTCTCTCAAGACAAACTTATTGAAAACGCATTTGATAAAGTGCATTTTTTTCAATCTCAAATGAGCATGTCACCGATAAGTATCTTAAAAAATATTTTCAAAGTCAGATCTTTAATTAAAAAAGGTAACTTCGACTGGATACATTCCCACACAAGCTTAGGAGGATTAATAGGTCGTTTAGGTGGATTATTCTTTTATAATAAAATTAAAGTTGCTCATACACTTCATGCTTTTGGTGCTGATGAGTTTACTCCAATACCTCAGAAATGGATCTATTGGATAATTGAGAGAATGCTAGATTTTATGACTGACATATATTTCTGTCCTTCAAACTATATGAAACAATATGGTAAAAGTATTAAAGTTTTAAATCCAAATAAGTGTAGGGTAGTCCATAACTCTCTTCCTTTGCCAAGTCCACCCGTTGATCCCTCGAAAGTTTCAAAAAAATGGAGAAGTGAAATGAATATAAATGCTAATGACGTTGTATATTTATTTTGCGGACGTATAGAAAAACAAAAAGGAGTTGACGTATTAGTAAATGCTTTTGCATTAGTTGATAAAACATTAAATTTTAAATTAGTAATATGTGGGCAGGGTGATGATGAAAAAGAAATTAGAAATCTGATAACAAAACATGACCTATGGCCAAATATCATATGGGCTGGCTGGCAGTCTAACTTAGAACCTTTCTACTGCTCATCTGATGTATATATCATGCCAAGTAGGTGGGAGTCTTTTGGATTAGTATTCTTAGAGGCTATGAATCATTCTCTGCCAATAATTAGTACTTCAGTTCAGGCCATACCTGAAGTTGTGACTGATGGAGAAGTAGGAATATTAAGTAGAAGTGAAGATGAAGTAATACTTGCAGAGAATATTGAGTTAATGATAAAAGACTCAGGCCTCAGATTAAAATTAGGAATTGCTGGAAATAAAAGAGTAAATAGTATTTTTTCATATGAGCAGTTTGTAACTGGACATTCAAAAGTTTATGAAAGTTCCACATAAGACTATACTTTTAGAGGGATCCAATGATTAACTTCTTAAATAATAATAATCAAGAGCCTTTTGTAATTTTAAGAAAGAAATATGAACAGGCATTATCGGCAGATCAACAAACAATTGAAGCTATATCCGTATCCTCATACGATAATGTCAAAATGGAAGTTGACTCAAGGTATGTTAATTTAAAATTTGTTTGTGATAATGAATTCATTTTTTTTACAAACTATAATTCTCCAAAAGCAAAACAGTTTGCTTCAAACAACCAAGTGGCTGTCACTATATATTGGTCTTCAATCAATATTCAGATTCGAATGAAGGCAAAAATTGTAAAAACGTCTATTGAGTTTAATCAAAATTATTTTGCCAAAAGAGATTCAAAAAAGAATGCATTAGCAATTAGCTCGCATCAATCAAATGAAATAATATCTTTTGAAGAGGTCACAGCTAATTATGATAAAACAATTAAGAATAAAGATCTTACAAAATGTCCAGATTATTGGGGTGGATTTTCATTTAAACCCTACGAAATAGAATTTTGGGAGGGTTCTGAATTTAGACTAAACAAAAGAGAAAAATATAGTCTTATCAAATCTGAATGGCATAAATCTATTTTAGAGCCATAAATTGTTTTAAAATTCACTAATATGATATAAACTTTTAATTTCATGAATTCTTCATCTAGTATTTTATAATCATCATTGCTTTAATTTGGTAATATCTCATAGCTATTAATAAGAAAAATAAAACTCCAGTAAATAAAAAAATTATAGCTAAAAAAGTTATGCTTATTGGAGAAGACGGAAGCAAGCTTGGTTTAGTACCTATAGATGCTGCACTTGAAAAAGCTCAAAACTTAAATATAGACCTGGTTCAGGTTTCTCCTCAAAATTCTGATCTAGTTGTATGTAAGCTTCTAGATTATGGAAAGCATTTGTTTGATAAAAAGAAAAGCATCTCATCATCAAGAGCAAAGGTAAAAAGAAATACGACTAAAGAAATTAAATTTAGACCCTCAACAGATGTTGGAGATTACAACATTAAGTTAAAAAAAATTAAGAGTTTTATTGAAAATGGTGATAAAACCAAAATTAGTGTGAGATTTAGAGGAAGAGAAATTTTAAATAGTAATTTAGGATTAGAATTATTAGATAGGTTAAAAAATGATCTAAGTGATGTTGCGCAAATTGACCATAATCCCTCATTAGAAGGTAGACAACTATTTATGATATTGTCACCCATTAGTAAAAAAAATTGAATTTAAAATGAAGTGTGCTGTAATTTTTGGTGGAAGTGGCTTCATTGGTTGTTACTTTGCATCTGAACTTCTAAAAAGTAATATTTACAAAAAGGTATACTTATACGATATTGAGAACCTAAGTTCAAAATTCACTGACTTTAGAACAAAGTTAATTGAAGGAGATGAAAGAGTTGAATTTATCACTGGAGATGTTCGAAAAGTGATTGATATTAATACTCATAATGATGAAGTTTCATTGATAGCAAATTTTGCAGCTGTTCATAGAGAGCCTGGACACAAAAATTACGAGTACTATGAAACAAACTTATTAGGGGCAAAGAATGTTTGTGAGTGGTCAGAAAAAGTTAATTGTAAAAATATAATTTTTACTAGCTCAATATCACCATATGGCGTTAGTGAAAAAACAAAAGACGAGTATTCGTTACCATGTCCAAACACAGCATATGGTAGTTCAAAATTAGCTGCTGAGAAAATTCATGAAACATGGTTTTATAAAGATGAGCATAATAAAAACTTAATTATTGTAAGACCAGGTGTTGTTTTTGGTCCTGGTGAGGGTGGAAATGTTTCAAGACTTATTAAAGCTGTTAAAAAAAGATATTTCTTCTTTATGGGCAACAAAGAAACTATAAAAGCAGGAATATACATAAAAGAATTAACGAATATGATGTTATGGTCTATTCAAAATAGAAATCAATTCAAACGTAAATTTATTTTATTTAATGCGACCATGAATCCTGGTCCTTCAATAGCAGATTATGTAGACAGTATTTGTAGGGTTTCCAACATAAAAAGATTTATTTTGAATGTACCATTTATTTTTTTATTAACGCTTTCTTTTTTTATAGATCTTTTTTTAAAACTTTTAAGAATTAATCATCCATTTAGTCCTTTAAGAATAAAAAAGTTAGTAAGGTCTAATAATATTATTCCCAAATTTTTAATTGATAATGAATATGAATATATCTTTACTCTTGATGAAGCTTTGAATGATTGGAAGAAAGATTATCCAGAGGAATGGTTTTAGAAATGACATCTAAAATACAAGAGCCGCAAGAATCATTTCCTTACAAACCACCAACTCAATTTATTAAGGAAAACTATAGCCATCTATTTAAAATAGATCATCCATTACAGGATCGTTTCTTCAAAACAATCTTTGATAAGTTAGTTTCAATTGTCATCTTGATACCAACAGCTCCAATCCTATTACTATTAAAAATTGCATATGTTTTTGAAGGAATTGTACTGCCTGAAAATAGAGGTCCTATGTTATTTTATTATTATGCTATGAGCGGTGGTAAAAAAATAAAAAAATACAAGATTAGACTTATAAAAGAAAAATTTATAGATAAAGAAGGCGCTAAAAAGCATGATTGGATTGCGTACTCTGCTGAATGGACTCCTGATAGCAGAACAAAAGTAGGTAGTTTTGTAAAAAAATTTTATTTAGATGAGTTACCTCAATTCTTCAGTGTACTAATTGGAGATATGAGTATCGTTGGGCCAAGGCCTCTCTCAATCCTTCATTATGAAAGAGACATGGAGCAGGGGAATGTTACTAGGTTTTTGTTAAAAGGTGGACTCCTAGGCTTAGGCCATATTAATAAAGGTACCGAAGAAATGGGAAATCCTGAATATGAATACGAATATGTAAATGAATATTTAAAGAGGTCATCTTTTAAATTGCTCTTATTAGACTTATGGATAATATGGAAAGGTATTACATTAATCCTTAAAGGTGGAGGACACTAACACGTATTAAATTTTTACTATAAAACCTTTATTCTTTGTAAAGATAAGACTAAAATACCATCGCTCAAATATAAATAAGAGATAATGTTGAAATGGGATATAAACTTAAAACACATTCTGGTGCATCAAAACGTTTTAAAAAGACTGGCAATTCTGTTAAAAGAAAGAGTGCAAATAGGAATCACATTCTTACCAAGCAATCAACTAAAAGAAAAAGACATAATAGGGGTTTGATAAATCTTAACGGTACAACTCTTAAAGTTGCTCTGAAGTTAATATCAAAATAATATGCCAAGAGTAACAAAGTCATTATCGGCAAAAAAAAAGCATAAAAAAGTATTGAAGGCTACTAAGGGTCACTATGGTGCTAGAAGTAGACTATATAAAACTGCAAAACAGTCTAATATCAAATCCCTACAATATGCATTCAGAGACAGAAAAAATAGGAAAAGGATGTTTAGATCTCTTTGGATTTCTAGGATTAATTCAGGCGCAAGGGAGCTTGGAGTATCATACTCAAAACTTATTAACTCTTTAACCCAAAAAAATATAATAATAGATAGAAAAATCCTATCTGAAATAGCTATTTCTGATAACTCAACTTTTAAAAAAGTTGTAGAAACAGCTATGAATTAATCTTACATCTTATGCCAGATTCCAGTGACACCATTGAGCCTGAGTTAATTAGAGAGTTTGGAGCAAATCACCCAATAAATTCTATGAAAGATTCTATTATGAATCTATTAAATTCATTTGGATTTGAAATAATTAATGGTCCAGAAATCGAGACTGAGAAATTTAATTTTGATATGTTAAATATTAAAAAATCTCATCCGGCCAGACAAATGCATGATACTTTTTACGTCAATAACAAATCTCATGTTTTGAGAACACACACTTCACCTGTGCAGATACGAGGAATGTTAGATAGAAAACCACCTCTTGCTTTTATATCTGGTGGAAAAGTTTATAGAAAAGATGATGATGCCACTCATTTACCAATGTTTCATCAAATTGAAGGTATTTATGTTGATGAAGATGTTAGTTTTTCTAATTTAAAAGATTTAATCTTTAAAATTGTACTTTCTCTTTTTGGTGATAAAGTTAAATTAAGATTCAGACCATCATATTTTCCTTTCACTGAGCCCTCCGCAGAAGTCGATATTCTATCAAATGATGGAAAATGGTTAGAAATCCTTGGATGTGGCATTGTAAATCCGATTGTTTTGGAAAATTGCAACATAGACTCAAAAAAATATAGTGGTTTAGCATTTGGGTTAGGAGTTGAACGAATTGCAATGTTAAAACATGATGTAATTGATATAAGAGAATTTTATAAATCAAACTTAGATTTCTTGAGTCAGTTTAAATGAAAATAGCATACCAAGACATTGTTGAACATATTCATATAAAACCACCTATAAGTGAGATTTCGGAATATTTGTTTCAACTAGGTCATGAACATGAAATTGAAAATGAAATATTTGATATAGAATTTACTCCTAACAGAGGTGATTGTTTGTCAGTAAAAGGTTTGCTAAGAGATTTATCATTATTTTATGATGTTAATTTTAATAGAGAAATATTTAAAGAGGAAATTGAAGATCTGTCTTTAAATTTCAAAAACAAAATATCAATAGCATGCCCCAAAATTAGCTTTCTTCAAGTAGAAATCGAGAGTGACATCGCACCTTATAAAAGCTATTTAAAAGATTATTTCAATAATTTAAATGTTAATACTAATAATTTTTTTACTGACATATCAAACTACATATCTTATGAGCTAGGACAGCCTACTCATTGCTATGATGCATCAAAAATTGATGGTGAAATTAGTATTAATCTCATAGATGGTAACACTTCATTTAAAACTCTTTTTGACACAGAAGTTCAACTTAAGGACAAAAATCTTGTTTTCTTAATGGATAAAGAGATTATTAATCTAGCTGGAGTAATAGGAGGGAAAAGTACCTCATGTTCAGATAAGACTAGATCAGTATTAATAGAATGCGCGTACTTTAATCCTGAATATATTATTGGAAAGTCAGTAAAATATGATATCAAGTCAGATGCTGCTCATAAATTTGAAAGAGGGTCTGATCCCATGTGTCATGAGATGGTTTTAAGAAGATTTCTCAAAATAATTGAAGATCATGCCACTATTCAGAAAGTTAGGATTTTTCAAGAAGACTATTGTGAATTAAAAAAAATATCTATTCCTTTTGATAAAAAAACTATTAACAAAATTATAGGTACTCAAATCGATGAATATATTTTAAATAACTATCTTTCAAAATTAGGGTTTAAAATTGTTAATAAAACTATTGAAGTCCCATCTTATAGAAGCGATATAAAAACTCAAAATGATATTGCTGAAGAAATAGCAAGGTCTTTAGGATATGACAATATTTTGAGCAATCCTATTGATATTCCACTAACCAATAGTTCTGATTCAAACAAAATTGAAGCTGCGCTTAAAAATATATTAATAGATAATGGATTTTATGAAGTAATTAACAATCCATTCGTATCCAATGAAGACAATTTGTCATTAAAAGTTGACAATCCTCTAGATTCTAACAAAATCTTTTTAAGAACAAACTTAAGACAATCTTTGATAGACAATCTAATGTATAACGAGAGAAGACAAAAAGAATCTATAAAACTATTTGAAATCTCAAATGTTTATTCCACAAAAGACCTTAATAATAAAAAAAGAATAATTGGGATAATAGCAAGTGGAAAAGTTGGAAAGAACTTCATAGATTTTTCAAAAGAAATAAATACTGATTATATGAAATTCATATTTAATAATCTTGTTTTAAATGATATCAAATTTGAAGACATTTCTCGGGATTCATTAAAAACGAAGCTTAAAAATAGAATAATGTATATTGAGATAGATTTGGAGGACATAGATCCAAAAATATTAAGTTACAAACCCCTGAATAAAGCTGCTAAAGATTTCACTAAGTATGTTCCAATATCTGATTTTCCTTCTTCTTCACGAGATTTATCATTCTTAATTGAAGACTATAGCAAAGTAAAAATTCTTGAAAAATCTATGCTTAATTTTAAGCATGAGCTTCTAAAAGAAACATTTGTTTTTGATTACTATAAGAACGATAAAATGCAGCAAGTGAAAATCGCATTTAGATTTATTTTTCAATCAAATACAAGGACAATTACAGACAAAGATGTAAGCGAAATTATGCGTGATATAATTTCCTCAAGTACCAAAATACCCTCAATATCCATACCTGGGATAAAGTAATGAGTGTCAATAAGGCATCAATTTCAAAAGAGATCAGCGAAGAGATCAATATTTCTAACAAAGATAGTTTAAAAATTGTAAATAGTTTTTTATCTCTAGTTATTAACAATGCTAAGTCTAAAAAAGTAAAGATTAGTGATTTTGGTTCATTCTATTCTCATTCAACACCAAAGAGGATTGGCAGAAACCCAAAAACAAAAGAATCATATATAATAGAACCCATGAAAAAAATTGTATTTAAAGCATCAAGTAAAATTAAGAATTTTCTCAACAAATGAGAATCATTCTATTTACAATATTATTGTTTTTATTTTCTCAGTTTTCACTTTCACAAGAACTTGATGAAGAATATTTAAACAGTTTACCTGAAAGTATCAGGAGCGATATTTTAGAAAGGATTGAGGCAAAGGATGATCTAGAAAAACCGGTTTATAGAAGGGCATCAACATTTATAGATAAAAAAGATGATGGGGAAATCTTTCCAACCACACCTTTATTTGGATCAAAATTTTTTGATACTGAACAGACATCATTTATGCCAATAAATGAACCCAATTTAGATTCTTCATACATTCTTGATTTTGGAGATGTTCTTGAAATACAAATCATGGGTCAAATAGATTTAGTTGATTCATATATGATTGGTAGAGACGGGTCCATTAATCTTCCAGATATTGGCAAAGTTATTCTTTCTGGCCTTTCACTAAATGATGCAAGCAACTTAATTAAAGCAAAAATTAATAATGCTTTCATAGGAACAGCAGCATATATTTCTTTGAAGAATGTAAGAGACATAAGTGTCTTGATAGTTGGTAATGCATACAATCCTGGCATGTATACCCTTAATGGGAATTCAAATATGCTTCATGCTTTAAGCATGGCTGGAGGTATAAATGATATTGGTAGTTACAGAAATATTAGCTTGGTGAGATCTGGTAAGATTGTGGAAACTTTAGACCTTTACCAGGTACTAGTATTTGGTAAATATAAGTTTTCTACTGGATTGAGATCAGGTGACAGTATTGTAGTCAATTCAGTTGGTAAATTAGTTTCATTTGAATCTGGTGTAATGAGACCATCAATTTATGAACTCAAAGAAGATGAATCTTTTGAAGATCTTTTAAGCTTTGCAAATGGTTACGGAAAGAATAATGATTATGAAAACATTGTTGTAAAAAGAGTATCAAATGGAGTTAGCCAAGTTATAAATTTAACGCAAAGCGAGTTAACAAAATTTAAATTTATTGATAATGATTCAATTTTTATAAGGGAATTTAAGATCGACACCATTTTAATTGAAGGATCTGTAATGAATCCAGGCACATACAAATTTAAAAAAGGAACTACATTAAGTGAGGCAATAATTTCTGCTGGTGGGTATGATAAATCTGCCTATCCATTTGGTGGCTATCTTGAAAATCAAAAAGCATTAGAGGTAAATATAGATTCAAAAAATAAATTATATGAGGTATTCATTACAAATCTTATTATGAATTCTGGATCAGCTCCCACACAAGACAGCGAAATTGGCTCTCTTTTATTGCAGTTAAAAGAAGCAAAATCAACTGGCAGGGTTATAGCAGAGTTTAATTTAGATTTAATTGCAAATGACCCATCTCTTGATACCATTTTAGAAGATGATGATCGAATACTAATACCTCAATTAACTCAACAAGTATATGTTCAAGGAGAAATTGGAAATGCTGGTGCAATAAGATACTCTCCGGGAAAAGAAATTGATTATTATATTAATAGGGCCGGAGGCCTTTTACAAACTGCTGACTTGCAAAATACATTTATTGTTCATCCAAACGGAGAGACTGAAAATCTATCTACAAATTCTAGGCTCTCATTTATTTTTGAAGATAGTAATAGACAGTTAGTTTATCCAGGCTCAATAATATACATACCTCAGAAAACTAATTTTGCAAACTCTCTTCAGATTGCATCTATTTGGGCACCTATAATAAGCAGTATTGCCCTCAGCTTAACTTCTCTTTCAGTGCTGAATAATACTAATTAAAATGAAATTTTTTTTTTAATATTTTTTTACAGTAGCTTATGCATAAATTTAAATGCAAATTTTTTAGAAAACTTCAAATTAAACGAAATAGACTACTTTAAGTTAAATGAAGAGAGACGATATAATGCTTCTTTCAATTCATTTGGACAAATTGGATTAATACAAACTCCAACAGCTGACTCCAGACCAGAGGGCTCTGTATATTTTACTTTTAATAAGAATGACATATGGAAATTTGGAACACTTACAGTGTCTCCATTTGATTGGCTTGAAGCTGGATACTTTTATTACCGTCCATCAGATCTTTATTGGGATGATAATAGAAAAAGAGGTCAATACCTAGATAAAGGATTTAATGTAAAGTTTATTTATAGACCAAAAATTAATTTACCTAATATCGCCATTGGTCTAGATGATTTTGCAGGCACTGGTTTTTTTTCAAAAGAATATGTTGTTGCTACAAAAGATTACAATAATTTAAAATTTACTTTAGGATTAGGTTGGGGCAAATTTGCAACAAACAATAACTTTAAAAATCCTCTTTATTTAATTTCAGATAAGTTTTTATATAGACCTCAAGTGTCTACAGAAATTTGGAATGCTGGCTCTCCAACAACAAGTCAATGGTTTAGAGGCCCAGCCTCAGCTTTTGGTGGCTTTGAATATCATTTACCTGGAATAAGAGGTATAAAGTTAAAAATTGAATATGATCCGTTTGATTATTTCGATTTTTCTGCTGCCAACAGACCCGATGCCATTAGAGATCTTAGGGAAAAAAATAGTGATTTAAATATTGGAATAAGTTTCCCAATAAATGATTTTTTCTCAATCGATGCTTCTTTTATAAAAGGTAACACATTCAATTTAAACTTTAACATTGGCTATGAATTTAATGAAAACTTCTATACTAAGACTAAATTTGAGCCTTCAATCAATAAAAAAGTTGATACAAAATCTAAAAATTCTTTTTACAATGATCTTCTTTTTAACTTAAATAATAATAATTTATTTATGCAAACTGCAAATCTTGATGATGAAGGAAATCTCCAAATTGCTATTTCAACCTCTCAGCACAGAAATGCAATTAGATCATCATCCTATGCATCTAAAATTTCAGATAAGATAGCTCAATTTAATGATATTGATGTATCTACAATTGAAATTTCACATATTAATGCTGGTATCGAATTAAATAAGATTAAATATGCAGTATCGAACTTAAACCAGGATACTCCTATTGAAGTTTTAATAAGGAATACTGAATTTACAGCCGGCAATTCATCAAATTACTTAAATAATGAGTTTCAACCAAGGGTAAAATTCCCAGTTATTTTTTCAACATTTAACCCAAAGATTGCTTCACATGTTGGTTATCCCGCAAAATTCTTCTTTGGTGGATTAGACCTTCAATATCTGAGTGAGATACAGTTTAAAAGAAATTTAATTTTATCCCTTGAATTAAGTCAGAGATTATATGGCAATATTGATGATGCTGTATCTCGCCCCGATTCTGCAATGGAAAATGTTAGAACAAAAATAGTTAAATATCTTCAAGAAGACGATCTCATCTTAGGTAGGATGCAATTGGACTATATTTGGTCACCCTATAAAAATACCTTTGCAAAAATTTCAGGTGGAATATTTGAACAAATGTTTGGAGGAATTGGTGGAGAAATTTTGTACAAACCTTTTAATCAAAATTTTTATATTGGTGGCGAAATTTTTAAAGTACGACAGAGATCTTATAAACAGAGATTTGAATTTCAAGAATATAAAACAATAACTGGCCATTTAAATCTTGGATATAGATTTGCGGCTGGCATTGATGCAAATCTTAGTTTTGGAAAGTATCTTGCAAATGATAAGGGCTATACTTTAGATCTCTCAAGAACTACATTGAAAGGGTTTAAAGCAGGTATTTATTTTACGAGAACTAACGTATCAGCAAGGACATTTGGAGAAGGTAGTTTTGATAAAGGATTTTATTTTCAATTTCCTCTTGATCTTTTCTCAAAAAATTATGTTGGAGAATACACTACCTTTAAATTATCACCTCTTACCAGGGATGGTGGTGCGAAACTTATACATGATAGGGATTTAAGAGGTTTAATCAATAACTCTTCTTACTATGAGATATTTAATCAATGGGATGATTATATAAATTAGAAAATAATGGAATATTCCATTATTTTCTAATGTTAAAACCTAACCGCCAGTACTAGTTGTCGAACTTGTTGTAGTTGAAGTAGATGTACTCGAAGTTGTTGTTGTGGTAGTGCTGGGTGTAGTCGTTGTACTAGTGGATGCGGGAGTACCGTCAGTACTAGTCGTTGAAGTTGTTGTAGTTGAAGTACCAGGAGTAGGCGCTGGTGTCGGAGCCGGTGTTGGCGCTGGTGTTGGCGCTGGTGTTGGAGCCGGTGTAGGCGCTGGTGTCGGAGCCGGTGTCGGAGCCGGTGTTGGCGCTGGTGTTGGAGCCGGTGTTGGCGCTGGTGTAGGCGCTGGTGTCGGAGCCGGTGTAGGTACTGGAGCCGGTGCAGATCCACCATCTCCATCTGAG
>MDTG01239953.1_pt1 | contig 24625 bp, 27 predicted proteins | sample 811421 | NCBI WGS metagenome assembly MDTG01 (sample SAMN05326645, study PRJNA326480) | marine metagenome | isolation source: seawater | place: Pacific Ocean: South East | collected 2011 | reverse complement strand
TTTTTTGTTGAAGTCATTAAACTACTCCTGGTATAAGTTGTCCAGTTGTTAGGTAGATACCAGTAAGAAGAACGAATGCCATCATGGCTGGTCTTCCGATGCTTCTTTCTAGAATTGTTTTGTTAGATGGTTTCATTGTTTTGAGTGAGTGGTTTAGAAAATTCCAGGAATGATTTGACCTGTCGAAAAGTATGAAACCAGTAGGCTGATCATGCCGATCATTGCCCAACGACCATTTGTCTTTTCGGCTTCTTCTGGATAGCTGGTGTAGTCTTCGACAAGCTGAGGCTGTGTTTCACGGCCAAAGATGTTTTGCTTGCCATACTCAGTGGTCACTTGGGAGGAAGGAGACGTTGTCATCGTTTTGATGCGTTAATGTAAATAAATGTAAACCATGCTTTCAAAGGAGGTATAGATACGGTCGTGTACGGCTTCTTCTAATACTCAATAGTTTTAGCCTTAAAACCTAAATTCATCAGTTAATTAGAGAAATATTCATAAATGATTAGATATATTGATAATCCTCATAAGTTTTAATAGCCCGAACTGGTTACCACTACTTCGATCTACTAACGTTATTAGAAATCAAACCCTATATTATAGGACCAGAGATTAACTTGATTTTCTCTAAAAATATTTATTAAATTAAAATGTTAGTTACTACTTATAAAAGATTTGCATTTAAAGTTCTTCTCCTTTGGAATCTTCCTGCATTATTTCTAATGATTGGAGCATTCAATGTTGTTAGTTATGTATCTGCTTAAAATGACTCCATCAAAAAACAACCCGAAAAATTGGTCAGACTGGAATAACACAAAACATTTTACTGATTATTCAATAGATTCAAGTACTGGCAAATTTGTAAGATTTACGATTGCTGGATTACTTTTTGTCCCTATTGCTTTTCTCGCTTACATGACAACTATCTAGATTACAAATCTAATCAATATTAAAAAATCAATTAAATTGATGTTTAATATCAGAATGATTAGCTTAGTTAAGTTATTAGAAGTAATTTAGTTCAAAATATTGAACATTCGACAACAAGCTGTCTCTGAAATATCGATAAGATGAGATATTAATTATCCAATAACTTAATTGGCATAAGAAGAATTATCCAATTAAAAAATATTGAATAACTCCTTTTTTATACAAGATAATCAATTAATCTTACTTGAATTACTAATTTCCTTAATAAAAATTGGGGAGTTTACCCATCCAAGTTCCGAGATTTATAAGCTAAAATAAAATGAATAATAATTTTTAATTAGCTTGAAAACTGATCATGTCAAAAAGCATATCATTAAGTTTAAGGCTATGGATATTGAAGAATTAGAAGTCAGCATCGATTACATAGAGAAAGAGATAAAATACTTAAATCAGCTCGAAATACTTGACATTGCAAAAAAAGAATTAGAAATAAAGTATATTGAAAGACAAGAACAAATAGCCATCTTATCTAAATCACTTAAATCATCTTCTCGACTTGTCAGATGGTTATCCAGTGGTAAAGCTGTTATCAAACAGCTAGTAGAATTCAAAAATTAAGAGTTTTTTTGAAATACATAAGTGCTAAGTTAAAGTTTTTGTTAATAAAAACCTTAAAATCAATGTTTTATCTAAAAATAAATTTGTTAAATTTTTAATCAAATTTCAATTTTATTGGATTGAAATCATTAAAAAAAAGAATAGCTCACTATTACATGAAGCCTATAAAACATTGATTTAAGTAGAAAAAAAATTTAGTCAGTACTGATTATTAAAGTTTTGCGTTGTAGTGCAAGCACGACATTTTCTTAGGGAGTTCTACACACCTAGGAGCTTTTTAATTGCAGTAGAACAATACGGGTCGTAGATATTTATGAAATTGTTTACTCCATTCAGCATCCCTAAACCAGAGATGACTGATCTTTGTCGAATAAAAAAAACCACAAAGAAAAAAGCTACCAAACACTGCTAATTACTTCTCCAACATTATGAAATCAGCTAATTTCTATCTCACATTTTTCAGCCGCAGACCACTAGAAATGAGTTTGTTTTTTATTTATTGTGGAGCATTAGCTTGCTTCGTTTGTTCAATTGGTCATTACTAGGAAAACACAATGAACTCTCAACATGATTTAATTCAGAAACCTTTAGCCATGACATTTATTTTTGTCTTATGTACTTTTTTATCTAATTCATTAGTAGGTATTTTGGCATGAAAAATCCAACAATTAGTCTGAAAAGATCACTAGATGTGACCATAAAAGACATTTTAAAGAGATTGAATGAATTAGATGGCAGCGACAAAAAAGCGCTTAATGACGAATACAGAGAATGGTTTCAAGCGAGTGAGGGCTGCAAAGATCAGCCACACGTTCTTTACGCCAAACAAATAAATATTGAACAGCTCTAATTAACAAATGGAAGATTCAACTATTAATGAGATATCACAACTACTAGAAATCCTGGATCAGACTCATAAATCAGAAAAGATTATGGAGCTCATTCAATTAGTTGAACGCCAATCAACTGTAGATATAACAAAACAAATCAACTTTCTCACAGGTGTATGGGAGCTGAAATGGAGTTCATCTAACTCCCTTCTCATTAATTCACCTCTTATAGATAACTTGCAGATACTTCAGCCCAAGAAGGGATTAGGAATAAATTTAATAAGACCCAAAGGATTCTTAGGGAATATTTTTTCTACTAATATATTTGCTCATTTAGAAATTATTGATCAGACAAGAATAAACGTTAGTTTTAAAAAAGTAGGGCTATTAGGGCCAATGATACTAGGTAAAAAAATTAGTTTTTTATCAGAGATAAAAAAGGTTCAAGAAGGTTGGCTAGATACAACGGTTTTAACTCCCAACTTACGCATATGCAAAGGATACAAAGGTACTAAATTTGCTTTGATAAAGAGAAATAATTTATCAATTAAAGATTTTTTCAATCCTAATCTTAATTAATACAAAACATAAAGAATTGACATCCAAACCTATATCTATCATTAGGTATGGGCTTTACAAATGAAATTTCGTTGTAACTTCATTTCATACTTATAAATCTCATCATTCTGAGCGATTTTTGACATCGCTGAATATAAATCCATGATTTATCTAATTAAAACTATTACTAAGATTCAAATAGGAGCTGGAGCATGGCTTATTTAATAGGAACAGTCTGGAAGTATTAAAGTAAAAGATATTTTAATTAAGATAAAAGCACAAATCTATTTGAATACTGAAGGGTAAACATCCAATGAAACGGAATTAATACCTATTTTCCCTTTAGTTATAGACAAAAGGGTTTTTTATTAGCAAAGATAGATCTAGTTCCTTACTTCGACTATGGATTCGGCCAAAGAAACTCATAGATATGCTTTCGAGTTAGCAAAGGCATCGAGGACAATGCCTATAAACATAGCCGAAAAACAACCTCATATTCAAGAAATAAGAAGCACCTATCTAGAACAAGCTTTGAAGCTTAGATCTAATAAAAAGTTCAGATAGGAGTTGACTCTTTGAAAATTCATAGGACTATATCTTTAAATTCATCAGGTATTGGAAAATCTTCTCGTATTTGTTTTAATCGTTTTTTGTATATAGTTTCGTAATTAGGATCACGGCTTTTATATGCGTTGTAGTTTTGACCTTCATAATCTTCTTCTAAAATCAATTCTTCTACTTCCTTAATAAGGTCTCTATATATATCTGCGCCAACAAGCTGGTCTTGAGTAAGTTCGTTGCAATTAGAATCACAGTATTTAATAATACCTTTATAAGTAAAAAGCCATTGTCTTCTTGCTAGCGGATCTAATGCGATAATTTCCTTAACTATAAAACTTATACAAAGCCTCAACTTAACTTCTAAATCATTTGTTTCTGTCATAAAATCAACGTGTAAATTTTACTTACTTGAATAGCTAAAGTTATTTTTTATTTTAGTTAGTTTCTATAGATCTAGTAAACATATAGTCTTCCCATTCTTCATAATCATGATTACATAATGACCTTATGGCATCATTCTTTAAACGTTCTTCATACTCCTTAGCATCATTAATCGAGTCGAATGTTGTACCATCAAAAGACTCGTAAATAGTTATCTCTTTGACCACAATTTTTTAAATCACTATTTTATTTTTATAAACAAAATAATTATCAATGGCAAGTTAAAAAAGAAATTAATCACAATAATCTATTAAATCAACACAAAAATCAAAGGAGAGAGAACTTTAAGTAAAATTTTATAAAAACAATAAACTTTATTCTCTAAAGTTTAAGCCCTTGGATGTAGATCTGGATACCTAGTAGTTTCATCTTTAATTCTGTTTGGATTTTCACGATCAGAATTTCTAGCTGCATTAAAAATTATTATGAAGGGAATCGCTATTGCAAAAAAATAGAAATGCAATAGAAGAAGATCCCATGGAACTCCTGAACTTCCATAATCAGGAAAGAATAGAGCAGTAGCTAAAGGGAACACGTGAAAAATATTACTCCTATAAAACTAAAGGGATTCTGCACAATTCGTGGGGTTTTTTGCTTAGTGCGTCCAAAAAGGTTCTGATGTCTATTTTTTTCAGAGGGGATTTTTAACATTCTTTTTCAGAGAGCAAAACAAACCATCCCAAGGGTAAAGTTTTCACACTTGAGATTTACCTTTTTCAAAAAAGATCCAACAAAGAAAAAACTGAAATAACAATTGTTATGACTCACTATCTTACAAAGTTATTTTTTTGCTTTCAATTTATTAATCATATAGATGGAAAATGCTTATTAAGCTGTTTTGACATATCCCTGTCGAACTAATTCATCAAACAAAATGGCACCTTTAGCTTTAGATCCTAAAGATGGAGGTGAGAGTTTATCTAAGACAGAAGCCAAGCAAGTTATCCAAAAACTACCTTCACAAACAAGTGCAGCTTCACAAATATGTTTTGGAGCAATGTGGAGACAACCTTCAGTTCCAGAAACTTTAATACTTTCGATTTGAGTATCCAACTCTATATCCAGCATCTGTAATTCATCCTTTGATATCTCAGTGCCTGAGGAATAGAATTCGAGCAACAGTTGATAATTCATTTCTTATTCTTCTTTGTTTTATTCTCAAAGCCATACATAATTAGAAAACAAGTTACCATTTAACTTGTTTTCTCTTGCCATTATTTAACAAAATTATTAAATACGATGGATAAACAAAGTTAAAAATACCAGTTAATTTGAAATTGATATGTAACTAAATAGGAGGATGGACCTGAATTTTCATACTCATAACTAAAACCACCGGACCAATTATTACCTCTAAAAAATTCAAAACCCAAATTAGTATTCCAATGTTCATCACTTACATTTTCGATAATCAATCTATAATTATTTAAGTCTCCTACATAGTTCATGTCTACGACTGAATTGTCAGTGAAATCATAACCATATTCAAAACCCCAAAAAGGTTTAATTTTAAACTTATTGAATTGAATCTCATTATCGATATTTAAACCCACTGAAACATCCTTACGATTAACAAATTGATCTTTAAATGTCAAAGAAAGGCTACTACCCGACTCCGAAAACTTATTGAAATTAATATGAGCTAAATCTAAGCGACCGTAAGGTGTGACTTGGAAATTATCTTTAATAAGAGTTTTACCCAGTATCTTTGCAGAACCAAATATCATATTTACTTCTCTATTACCTTTATGAGTTATGGAATTATCAATTCTTTTAATATCCATATTCATTCTGCCTACTCCAATCTGTGTTTCTAAAGGTATTAGATTTCTCATATGATTTGATGAATAGACACTGAGACTTAAATTTTTAGAATCAATTCCGCTCCCGATATTACCTACATTAATATCATCTTCACCATAAGTAATTCCTATGCCAAATAAATCATTTTCTCTAAATGGTCGATCAACCCCCAAAGTTATATATTTACTATTTGACTCTTGTTTAGATGTACTAGATGTACTATCAGCCTCGCCAACGAGAATCTGACCATTACTCCAAAACGACCAATCACCTACTAACTCTCCTCCTGTTGGGTTGAGGTTTGGAACAAATGTTTTATCTCGTAATTCAGCCATAGCTACATTAATTGAGTTGTTCATCAAATTATTGACAACCTGATCTGATTCATTATTAAGTCTTTCGTTCGACCAATTTGCTATCGACCAATTTTCTATGTCTTTAATTCCAAAATCTTTTAATCTTTTTGAGGAATTATTGAAAGCTTTATCAACTAATGGGTTAGCAAAAGAAATATTAATACCTTGATGTGATCTCTTTCTTGACTTATTATTTCTCCTCAGCCACTCTAAACGTCTATCAACGGAATTTACGCTTGCTTTATTGAATCGTATTGCTGCTTGAGTCCATGCGTCTGCTAAACCCACAACATCAGCTTTTGTCGTCGGATCAAAAGCGGGATCAATAGGAATATGGTTATTAATTACACCATTTGAAGTGCTTGCGGCTTCATTAGTAAAAACGAATGAGAAAGCAAGGTAATAAGTAGTATCTTGATCTGAGGCTGGGGCTGTTTCCTGAGATTGTATTTCTTCAACTGATCCTCCCAATTGAGATGAATAGGTATCTGTTTCCGCAGGAATTTGAGTACTTTGGAATCTATAAGCAGTCGGAGGATTCACTTCAATTGTGTATATTCCATCAGCAGCGGAATCTGCTTTAAAAACGAAACTGTATTCACCATCTGAGCCTGTTGTTTGAATATTTTCGCCCCCACTTTCATCAAGCCAATCGTTATTTATTAGTTCTCCATTAAATAGAAGCTTGACTACAGCCCCAGAGATAGGTTCGCGTGTACTCGCATCATAAATAACTCCAGCAGGATCAATTAATAGTCCATCTATATCCGTATGAAACTCGCAAGCTGCTGTTATGTGAATATTTTTTACCCACCTTCCAGAGTTAACTAAAGAAGCGCTAGTTGGAATAGCTACCGCTGCCCTAGTTGAGAGGCTACCATTAGAATTATTATTAGGTTTTACAAACTCAACATGATAAGTTCCAGTTTCAGTAGGGTAATAATAATAAGAGCCAAAATCATCAGTGGTTAATGTTGTAATTAACGAATCCTCTTTATATATTTTTACGCTTGAACTTGCGACACCTTTACCCTTCCAATATTTAGCCTTTCCAGTTATGGCACCACAATTATTTGCAGAAACAGTTGTATAGGTATATGCATCTCTATCACTTATACCAGCAAATGATTTTGATGCCCCAACGTTATCAATTGCAGTAGCATCTATTAGCAGATAATATTTGGTAGAACTAATAACTAATGAATCTCCATCACTATCTAATAAATTCAACGTCAAATTAGTACCATTTATTAGAATATCCTCTTGATCAGTTGAATTGGCAACATTAAAAGCCCTAATGACAGAATCGTCGGAGTATTTTTTTAATGTTATGTTTCCTGTGCCAAGAGATATCCCCTCAGTAAATCTTATCGTTATCTTTGGATTTTCTGTCTCTAAATTCGTTGTTCCATTTGATGGAGTAGTAGCTTCAATATCTAACGCAGAATTGTTATCCCCTGTTGAGAACCAAGCACTTCCTGATTCTTGAAAACCAGCTTCAATTCCAGGGAAAGAGGTACCTAAAGAAGCAGATATAATACTCCCTGGTTTGATTATTATATAATACTTTGTATTATCAATAATTTTAGGTCCAATATTAATTGTGATTTTTCTTTTATCATCAGAAAATTCCACTTTTTGTGAATTCCTTAAATTATAAGTTGCAACTCTTTTGGTAGCGCTACCATTCATTTTCCATAAGACTATATTACTTTTTCTATTCTTTTCTTCAACTGCCATATTAAAATTCAGCTCCAAATTCTGATCATTTCCATGAGAGATATCAAAATCATTCGGAGTATAAGAATCTAATACTGGAATCAAGTTTATTGATGAGCACCCATTTAATCCCCAACATGGTTTCTTCCCTCCATTACTTATCAACTTAGGAGCAAAATGTTTTGGATTGTTTTTTATTTTGCGTACATCCCAACCAGATAGATCCTGATTAAAAACAGGATTACTCCTTAGAAATCTCTGCATTCGAGTAGCAGAAGTTACATTCCAATTAGAAATATCTTGGTTGAATTTCTGTGCGCTATGAAAAGTTCCTATAAAATTTTTAACCTTGGAAGTATCCCAAGAAGAAATATTGCCATTAAAAACTTTTGCGGCTCGAAACATATCTGCCATCTGAGTGACATTACCAACATTCCAACTATTTAATGATTGATTGAATCTTCTTGCTTCTCTAAACATACGGTTCATTTGTTGAACATTACTAACATCCCAATTATTAATATCTTGATTAAAAAATCTTGCATTTATAAACATTGCATTCATATGAGTAACTCTGCTCACATCCCAATTGCTAATATCTTGATTAAACCTCCTTGCATTAGCAAACATTTCCATCATATTTGTCCCATTACTAGTATCCCAATATCCAATATCTTGATTGAAAGTTCTTTTGCCTTTAAATAATTTAGAAAAATCAGTTATATTTCCTGTATATATATCACCAGCTCCTCCCTCTGCAAACGTATAACTTATAATATTTCCATTTTGATCTGGACCACTAACAGAATAGGTTCCAGCAGCAATCGCTGCATCAAGATTCACTCTGCTAACTATCAATTTCCCATTGCAAGATCCTGATGTCCCACGCTCACCAATATTCTGACAATTATCAGCAGAAGCCTTATTTGAAGAGAATAACAAGATGAAGAAGAATGTTTTCAGTAAAGCTCTATAAATTAAAAACTTCAATTTTTTTCTTTTATCTTTTATATCTATCTTCATCTTTGGTCTTGAATGTTTTGCATTTGATAATTATTAAAATTGTATCGTTTAAAAATTTTTTAGCTATTAAATATTTCGAATCCAATTTTGGATTAAACCCAAGTAGATCTCTAATATCTATTTGTCGTAGAGATTTCGCAAAGAAAGATAAAATTTTGAATATTTTCATTTATTTAGATATTTTAAATCGCTTAAACGCCTAATTACGCTTAAATAATTCAAGCTATGAGCAATTGATTACAATGATCTCAGTAGATCATAAAGCTGTGACAACATTCCTAAATTAATAGTTTGACTTGTAAAGAAAAGTTCAATCAGTAGATGTCTTCAAATAATTAAAAATATACTTAAAGGTTTAAACTCAACATTGTCCTTGTGAATTCCATTTAAAATAAAAAACGATTTAATTGAATTATTGATATGATAATTTTATGAAAAATAATCAAGAAAAAGTTCTGGTAACTGGAGCTTCAGGATATATTGCTCTTCATTGCCTTTTAGGATTATTAAACAAAGGATATAAAGTAAAGGGATCTCTGAGGAACTTAAATCGAAAGGATGAAGTAAAAAAATCATTAGGTGCAAACTTTAAAAATGAAAATCTTGAATTTTGCAAGTTGAACCTGCTTAATGATGAAGGTTGGGATGAAGCTGCTTCTGATTGTGATTATATTCTTCATATCGCTTCCCCATGTTGTATTGAAGAGCCAAAAAATGAAAAGGAAATTATTGAACCTGCAAAAGAAGGAACATTGAGGGCATTAAAGGCTGCGCATAAATCAAAAGTCAAGAAAGTAGTCTTAACTTCATCGATGGGTGCGATAGCATATGGTCATAATAAAAGTTGCTGTGATCAAACTGATTGGACTGATACATCAAAAAATGTAGGTGCGTATATAAAAAGTAAAACGATAGCTGAAAAAGCTGCATGGGATTTTGTTAATAATCAAAATGCTTCATTTAAAATGACTACAATTCATCCAGGAATGGTTTTTGGACCTTTACTAAGTAACGATATAGAGGGAATATCCGCGAGTTTGATTACAAAAATGATCAGGGGTAAATTCCCAGCATTACCAGATATCTATTTTACTGTTGTTGATGTAAGAGATGTAGCAGACTTACATGTGAAAGCATTAACTAATCTAGATAGTGATAATAAAAGAATAATTGCAACGTCTACAAAAGGTATTCCGTTCCTAGAAATTTCTAAAATTTTAAGAACACTTGGATTTAATAAGTCTCCAAAAGATTTAGTTCCTAGCCAAGTGATAAATTCATTGGCAATGTTTAATAGAGATATGAAAAGTACTGCTTCTATGATTAAAAGAGGTTGCTATGGAGCTGACTTATCTCAAACTATTTCCATTTTTGAATGGGAGCCAATTCCTTTCGAAAAGACCATGAGAGATATGACTAACTCTTTGAATAAAATTTTAAATTAGACAGCTTCATATAAATATTTTATTAAAGAATTAATTTGGATATGAATGTTTTTTATTGATAGTGTCCAAGTGGTCCAGGTCCAGAACCAATTTTATAAGATTTAGCTAAAGACCTTTCAATGAAATTTTTTGCATTAATTATTGATTCTATTAAATTAAAACCTAATCCTACATAACTACAAATCGCAGCGCTCAATGTGCATCCGCTCCCATGTGTATTAGATGTATTAACAAATTTGTTGATGAACCAATGCTTTTTGCCTGTTTTATCAATATAAAAGTCCTTTCCTTTTAAATCATTTAATCCTCCACCTTTTATTAATACGGCTTTAGGGCCAAGTTTTAAAATATTAAGAGCAGATTTTTCAATATCACTTTCATCTTGTATGTGAACATCTGATAGTAAGTTAGCTTCAAAAATATTAGGAGTGACAATTTCGGCTTGTGGAAAAAGTAATTTTTTATAAGCATTAATTGCACTATCCTGAATCAACTTTGATCCAGTTCGAGAAACCATAACTGGATCAATAATTTTGGGAATAGTGTAATCCTTCAATTTTTTTGAAGACTTTACAATAATATCTTCATTTAATAGCATCCCGGTTTTCAAAGACTGAATATCAAAATCAGAAAATAAAGAATCAATCTGATTGATAATTGTATTATTTTGAACAGCTTCTACACAAGTTACTTCTATACTATTTTGAGCTGTAATACATGTAATTACAGTACAACCATGTACTTTAAGTGCCATAAAAGTCCTAAGATCAGCTTGAATTCCAGCACCTCCACCTGAATCGCTACCACCAATTGAAAGAACAACTTTAGAATACATAGTTATAGCATTTAATATTAAAATAATAGCTGATTTAAGAAAAAGATGAATATGCTTCAAAAAACTCAAGTTCTAATTCCATAGCTCTTTTGTATAAGGATTTTATCTGATTAATATCATATTGATCTTTGTTTTTATCGATTAAATTTTCAAGTGATTGGGCAAGGTTATCAAAGCTTTTATCAGAGTAAGTTAAAATCCATTCTCTATATTGATTATTTGATATCTTATTTAATAAATTTTTACCAATCCAAGAATATAAACGCATGCACGGAGTCATTGCAGACATTATTTCAATTAAACTTAAGTTTGTAGAAACTTCTTCCAAAAAATCTGTATATTTTTTTGTAGCAGGTTCTATTAGATTAGTCGTTAAATCAATATCCCATTTCTTTGCATAAGTTTCATGCAGAATCAATTCCTCTGAAACTCCTAATAATAGTTCACTTAAGATTTTGATATTTTTTTTATCTTTTGACTTCGAAACTGCTAGTCCATAGGCCCGAGCGAAGCTTTCTAAAAAGAAGTAATCTTGAGCCAAATATTCTTGAAACTTTTTTTTCGGAAGATCTCCATTTCTGATTCCCTGCACAAATTTTGTATTTAAACAAAGTAGTGCAAGATCATAATTACTTTCCCATAAACTTTGAGTTATCAGCATTACTTTATTTATGATTTAATAATCATACCTAGAATATCAAGCTCAACTCAATCCCGAAAGGATCTTCAGAAGAGGCAATGAGAAAACAGTTACACAATATAATAATTTTAAAAAATATTTATTAATGAATTTACAAACCAGTTAAATAATTGAATCTATTGTATTTTCTTTGATTTCAATAGTCCTATTCTCATCAATAGATTTTTTTGCAGCAAGAAATAAGAGACCACTGGCTTGTACAAAATTGACAGACTCACCTTTTTGGGAGAATAAAGAATTTTTAATGTTTTCACCATGTCCCAATGACTTAAACATAGTTCTATATTTATGATTTCTACTACCATTACAAATTTCGAGGTATTGAAAATCTTTTAAATAGGCTAAAAGATTGCCTTTATGTAAATTCAAATGGTCTCGAACGCCTTCAAAAAGATAATTCTTTGCTGAGAAAGAAATGGTAGCAATACTTCCGTCTCCAAAAAGGATCGTAATCGAGAAATCAGACTCAGAAATTTCAGACTTTATTGTATTAATTTTAATTGGGAAAGCGTTATCGATGCCAACCATCCTTAATGATAAATCTGTCCAATGACAAATATTGCCAATAATTCGTCCGCCCTCATTTGGTTGAAAATACCAATGGTCTGAATCTAATTGATGTCCAGCAATGAACCAATTAATAAAACTAGGACCATTTTCTTTATTAACATAAGAAATTAATTTATTATATAAAAATGTTCTAGGTCTATTAAATCCAAGAAATACAGGAACTAAAGGGTTTTGATTCATGGTATGAATCAAAAGTTTTAATTGCTTAAAATTACTTACATGAGGTTTTTCAATATGTACAGCCTTACCTGCATTAATTGACTTTATTGCATAATCAGCATGTGAAAAATGATTTGAACAAATGAATATCATATCTATATCCCTAGATTTAATTAAATCTGCTGGGTCATGATAAACAAAATCGGCTTTAAACCATTTTGCTAAATTAATTGAATTAGAGCCATTTGGATCATAAACTCCAGAAATTGATCTAGGCTTAAACTTATTTATAAAGTAAGAAGCTATAGAAAAAGCATAATTTCCACAACCAATTATCCCATATTTCTTACGAGGGCTTTTGTATCCAGTATTATTTAATGATAAAGTTTTTGTAAGTGGTAAGCCCTTATTTTTAGTTTTTTGATGAGCAATAACCTTCATAAAAGTAGGTTCAATGCCGATTAGAAAAACATACCTAATAAACTTTTTGACTTTGAGATAAGAACCCTTATTTACTATTCGTCTTACATAGTTATACATACAACAAGAATATCTTTACGAATTTAACTAATAATATAATTTTATTCTATATCATGCGCTGCCAGGATGCTATCCTCAGTATTGTAAAACTTTGTAAACTTTGATCGTGTTTCGTTGTTAATGGATGCGATATGACATCGATAATGAATAGAGCTTTCAGGTCTTTAATTTTTGAATAAAATACTTAAGGAAGAATTAAAATACAAGAATTATAATGTATTTTCTTTTGACAAGTTGATTTTCTTTATTGCATATATAACTCCACTACCGATATTTTTAGATGTAAAAACTTTTAAGCCAATAATTGTTGAATTTAATCGTCAAATAGCTTATTCGGGAATACCTGGAGATATTCCAGTTCCCATTGGATATATTGCTACAGTAGTCTTTATTACTATTGCATTACTTAAAACAGGTCAATTAAATAGGTTTATAAAAATAGTCTCTCTATTATTTTTAGTATTTTGCGTAGCATATAATAAATTTGGATACTTTAAAATTTTAGCAATTTTATCACCACTGATTTTCTTATTTGGATTTAAAAAAATAATATTATCTAAGTTTCCATTTTTAAAAGAATATAGTTACGGATATTTAGCTGGTTCATTCTCATTTTTAACAGTTAACCTAGTTTCATTTTTGTCCTCAGTTGTTTTTGATCAATTTAATAGTAATGAAAAAATATATAGTGAAAATATAAAACTGATTAATAATATAGATTTAAACTTTACAAGGCACATATTTGGAATTGAAATATATCAATATTATATATCAGTCGCGTCAATAATTTCACTGATAATGGGTATAGCAATTTTACTTTTAATTAATAATAAAAATAATACTAATTTACTTGAACAAAAACTACTTTTTGCTACTGGCCTAATGGCTATGACTATTTCAATACTTACACTTAGAAAGACATCTTTTTTATATTTGATTTTTCTTATTATTTTATTTTTATTAAATAAAATGTCCGATAGAAAAGTAAGAGTTTCTTTCTGGATTAGTCTAACTTCCTTCTTTTCTTTATTCTGTATATTTTTAATATCATCAACTCGTATAATAAATTTCAAAGAAATGACTACTGAACGTCCATATTTATCTCATATTAATGATGTATTTTCAAACAGAACTATTACAGAGCTTTTGTTTGGTTCAACTCCTTCGTTTGGAGGTTTTTCAAATCTTATCCTAGAGTTAATCTATATAAGTGGGATTGTTGGTGCGATCTTATACTTGGCTTTTCTTTTTGGATTACTAAAAAGAATTTATAAAATATTTTCAAAAAGAATTGATATGAAACTGATACTTATTTTCATTTTTTCAAATATATTTATTGAGAACATGCTGAATCTCAACCTAACTCAATCATATTATTCATGTAATCTTTTCTCTTGCCTGATTATGGCATTTGTGTTTTGTCAAAATCGTGAAACCGATTCTTATCATCAAAATCTTCCTTCAACTATCTGATAAGCTAAGATTTACTTTAGGTTAAATATTATCTTTATCATCTCCAATTTAATTACCATTAAATGAAATGAAAACAATTTGATGAATTATTTATGAATAAGACTTTTAATATTAACAAGACTATACATATTCATTTTCTAAAATACTTTAATTTAATCTAATCTGTTTTCTCAATTTTTTTTACAGATAATATCCAATCTGATTTTTTCTTTCTTCGTAATTTTCAAGCAATTTCTTCTAGCGACTTCAAGTCTTGTTTGATTTTTAAAGCCACAATAAATAGCTTCACCTGTATTTTAGTATTTTTGCCATCGTTTAGAGGCCCATAATTATATTTTAAAAATTTTGGTTAACTAGATTTGATGAAGTAATCCTCCTCGGCTACTCATGTCTTTTTTAGCTATTTCAAAGTAATTACAAAACTATTATGCCGTTACCCTTACAAGCATTGATATCTCATAAATGCTCATGCTCTCTTATCATGCTATAGCTCATAAATCTCTAGTTAGAAGACTATTTAAACCATATTACTCGTTAATTGATTAACTTCTCTTCAACACAAAACTGTTAATTTCCGTTGTTTTAGAAGTACTTTCTATACATATTAAAAAAAATAGCTAATTAACAATGATTAATTCAGTCGAAAAAATTGTTTTGTCTTTAGGTAATGAACCTGCAGAGGCCCTTGGATTTAAAACAGAAGAACAAATAGAAAAAGCCTTAATTCCTTTAATGGCAGAACTTTTAAACGAAAGAAACATAACTGCAGAGTAAGGCTAGATCAATTCCTGAGAACTCTAAGATCCTCATTTGTACACAAAGAGTATTTATTCCAGTTTCAAGATGGAGTTTTACAGCTATTGATTAAGTAATAGATATGTTCTTTAACTAATGAATGCAGATAAACAGCTAAAAGAAATATTACAGATGGCAGTAAATAATGCTGTCTCAAGAATGAAAATATTAAAGGAACCTTCTGATAGAAGATGCGTATTCAATGAATACAAGGAGTGGCTAGGCGAAAGTATTGACAATGAAGTATTAGCAATTCCTACAGAGATAATACAAAACGAGCTAGATAAATAAAGAAGTCTTTCCAATTAACGCAAGAACTGTCTACGAGCTAGTAGAGTCAAATAATAAACAGGCTTAGGCTTTTAATTTGCCCTTAAAGAATAAAAAGAAAATCATAGTTCCATGGGACTATGAGAATGAAAATGAAAACTATCAAAAAGAGCCTTGGGTCCTAAAGAAAGGTAAGGAATATGTAACTATTGAAAAAGACAATACTAATAAAGGATTTTTCCATCTTCAAAAGGATGAAGAGAAACGTCTATGTCTTAACGCTTTACAAACTAAATTGACATACCATCAACTAATAGAATTTGGATATAAACTACAAAAACCTAAAATTGAGTTTACAAATAAAGATTAATATTAATAATTCAACGAATAGTTATCTTTTTAAATTTTGATTAAAAGATTACTTGATAGTGTTGATCATATACTTATGATCATCTTTTTCAGATGGCTAATACAAATGAGACATGATAAGACTTCCTATTAATATTTCTAATTAATATTACTATTCAGTTTCAGAACCTATAGCTTCATTGCACCTTTAGACAATATAATTTTAGAGATGATTCAGGTAATAATTCCTTTTTTAATTGAGTTCTTAGGATTTTTAGACGTTGTCATTTCTTATGAATAAGACTACTAGGATGATCAACAGCCTAATAGTTGAACTTATTAACAAGTTAAAAAACTTGTCTTTGAAAGTGATTTAAGAATTACGACTTAACCATCAATTTTTATTCTTCCTATAGTTAGTTAATCAAACAAACTTACTGACTACAGGAGTATAACCACACCGACTCTTCCATTGATGATAGATCAACTCGGTGGCTAGCCATCCAGTCACCATTCGCCTCAAGAAATTTTTGAATATTACCTTCGGGATATTGATGTATAACTATTACTTCCTGAGGATCATTTTTACTGACTCCTCTGTATAAAGGCTTGATGTCATATTCGGCATGTCTTTTGTAAGCTTCTTTACTATCAAAAATAGAAGACCATTCTTCAAACGTACTTTCAATCTTAAAGGTAAAAACAGATGTCACAGAGCAAGACATGAATGGTGTATTAAGTTGATTAAATGATAGCCAGGTAAAATTAATCCAAAGCTTAACTATTGAAAATCTTAGTGATGTTTGTTATCAAGTTACGAAGTCATAGCTAAACAAGAACAAATGTATATAATTTAAATCACATCTTAAAGACATTATTAAAAACAATTTTTTACCTAAGTCACGACTTGGCTATAAGAAATTTCGCCATATGAAAACAACTTTAGAATCTCTGACTATACAGTCAGAGACTTTCTCTTAATGATTTTTTGCAAAACATACTTTGAGAGTAGAAACGTCTCATCTCTATTGACGTATCGCCCTTCTCTAAAAGGAATCCAGAGATTGCAGCTTGTACTAATCGATATTGATCCCAATTAGGATGTTTTTCCATATAGGTCCTCATCGCAAGAGCAATGTCCGCAGGTACAACCTCTACGAAACTAACAATAGACTCATCTTCGTAATTGATAGAAAGACTTTCTGTCTGTTCTATTTCCTTACTTTGAATCGTTCCTAAACGAGAAGATTGCATTCAAGCATTTGAAGTTGAATAACCAGTATTAATGTTTTCAGGTAAAAGTCAAACTTGAATCAAAAGAGATTATCATCTCGTCTCAACCAGAGATCCATTGATATAAAAGGATGTCAAGCGAAAAAACAAACTAGTGAAATGCATGTTTATAAAATAACAAAATGCTGCTGTTTTTTTGAGTTTTCCCCAGAAGCCAGTTTTAGAGAGAATCCTAATTTTTATCCTGTGGAAAACATGTTGAAAACTTCTATTTTCTAGCTAGGAAAAGACGAAAACTTTGAATGATTAGATTATTTTATGACTTGTATAAGTTTCTTATTTAGTCTCATCAAAACTGAGAACAAAAAGACAATACATGAATATCAAAATTTCATATAACAATTTAGGATCAACTTCTTTGTTGAAATCAAGTGTCTTTATCGGCTATTTATTCTTTAAATAGCTTTAAGTCACTCAATTCTAAAAATAAATGAGTTTTTAGTTCTTTCTATTCTTTTTTATTAAAAATGTATAAAAAAACTTAAAAGCATGTTGGTTCCATTGGCCTATCAATTTTCCTGACCCGCGTGATTTCCTGTTTGCAGCTCTCCATTTATATTTGAGAATGAATTAACCTCACCCACCTAAGTCCTGTGGAAAAGTATCTTATGATACATGCTTTGTTTAGGTTCCTTGACACCTGAAAAACGATAATAAGAGCAAGTAATAAAACTGGTTATTTATTTATTCCTTCATCTCAACAGTATTAGAATACTTCAACTCATATTGATGGTTAAAGCCTTTTAACTGCTATGGATCATAATTGAGAACTCATTGAAGTCCTCTCCATTCTTGTCACAGTCTGGACTCAATTAGGCACTTAAAAGGCAAAGAATTTAGTCTATACTTCCTTTTTTTTGGGAACTGCCTGTTTGAGCTCCTTTTAAAGTTCAATTTCACTTTCATCAACTTCCTTCTTTCGGTTCAGGTAATTAGTCGCTAAATTCTTGCGAGAAAGTTAATGTGTTTCTTGATGTTGATTACATTTTATATTTCTAGTTCACTGCCAGAGATGAAAAGACAGTAAGCAAGAAGGAATGAAAAAGTTGGATGAAATAGACTCGATCAAAGATTAGCAAATCAATTACTTTACGATAGACATAACTACTTTCAGTAGACTATTTTAGTATGAACAGCAAAATCCTAGGAATTAAGTTCAGATTTTGATACAAAGACCGATTACTACTATTAATATTTTGAGAACCTGATAAGTGATTGAAAGATTAAATGAATTTTTTGTAATCAATTAATAAAAGGAGATCTAGCTAATTGATTTACTAAATAGATTTAAGAACACTATTCATGTAAATTTTAGAACAATTGTCTTAAAGAATCTCCTTTTATATTTATTTTGACTCGACAAAGCTCAAATAGCTTATTTAAAGAAAGAACAACCATTAAACGCTAAGAAACTTATCTACAATCGCTTTACTTAATTCACTTGTTGGACCATTAGCCACTATGCCTCCACGTTGCATTGCGTAATAACGATCAGCTTGCTTAACAAAATGTAGATGTTGCTCTACCAATAAAACTGCAACACCAGTTACAGAAATTATCCTTCTAACAGCTGACTCTTTACCTCTGGCACAGAGATATTTATTGCTTTAATTGTAAATGATGAAAAAAGAAGCAATAGTCAACCTCCTCACCAGCAGGAATAACATCAATTGATCTCTTAGTAATACTTCCTAATAGCAGGTGCCTATTGATAAGAAGAATAGTTATTGCAATTGAGACTGAAATCACTACAATAGGTATTCTAAATACTCATTAAATCAGATAATTGCTAGCTATAAACTAATTAGATTTCTTTGGCTAAATATTCAATATAATTTTTTAGTGAGTAGCCATGAGAATCATTATTACTTTCTACATGGTCGATATCATCTACAAGGTCGATACTATGTCCAGCCATAAGCTCCTTAACTCGAACTTTAAACCATTCTTTAACGGGTTTCTCCAAAGAATCTTTCTGATGCTTTAACCATAGATCACTATCAAATGCCTTTATGGCCTCTTCTCTAGTCCAGAGTGGAAGACCCTCAAAATGGTTTTTAACAGGAGAATCTTTCCTATTAATAAAGATCCTTTTCGCAGTCATAGACATTCCTCGTACATACCGTTCTTCAGAAAGTATATTTTTAACTAACAACTGACCTGCTGTATTTTCATCTTTAAATAAAACCTCTCTCCTCACATCTTTTTGGCCTAAGACTTGTATTGGATCCATATCTAGTTAGTTTTTGTAGGTTTACTAAATTTCGACTGAAAGTCTTTGATTACCTTTTTCAAATAATTATAGACAGTGTCTGGAATGGGTTTATTGATAGGCATGCTTTGAGTTTATTGAGAAAAAAGTAAGCGTTTCATCTTAGCCGTGACTCAATAGAAGGAACAGAAGAGTCTATATATAGAATCTATGATGATCTCCGGTGGCCTCTAGTGGGTAGTCATCTTCAAACGGCTCAACAATTTGGGATGGAACATTAAATCTTCTGATTAAATTAACTATCCTTTTGTTAATCAAACGAGAAATGAAAGCCATAAAAACTTTTCAAGTTGTGTTCGTTATAACAGAGTTAGAAGACGGAGCAAGCCTTAATAGGCACATGAAAAAGAGCCGGAAGAAAGCTTTTAATTTCTGTACTTTTTAGTAATTCATTAGTACGCAAAAAAGGATTAGAAATACTCCAAAAAACTTATGAATAGATTCAATATTTTAGAATCATTTTTATTTTTACGAATAGAAACAGCAAGTTTAGTTCGCAGAACTTTTATTTCTCAAATGTGAGACGATAGTCAAGAGCTCAACACTTAAATTAATTTAGAGACTTTCATGAGGTTATACCCCCCCCAAACAAGAGCCGCTATTGCACTACCATAAAAAATAAATGGAATTATTGGATTTTTATATAAAAAAGACCTAACTTTTTTTTGGATATTTTCTTTATCCAACTTAGGTAGTTCTAACTCTTTTGTTTTTTTCCTTGGAGAAAGTCCTAATTCTTTCCTTCTTTTGGCTTCTCCCATAATTAGTAAAAAAAATTATTTTTAGAAGGTTTTACCCCCAAAACAATCATGCCTTGAATGTTCCTTTATTAAACCAATTTATGTAGTAGTAACAAACTTTCAATAAGTAAAAAGAAGAACTATGACGAGGTTTTAACAAGGAGGGGCTATGAAACTATTTACTCCTTTCACTATCCCTAAAAATGAACACTGCGATCTATGCAGGATAACCAATAAATGAACAAGAGAGCTGACTTTAGTTTATTAGATCGACTATTTAAATCTCTCTACAGGAATAGATTTGATTTCGTTTTCGACTGAGTAATTTTGATTCATTTGTTTCTGCATTGGCGAATTGAGAGCAAAGAAATAGGCACAAACAACAGCAATTAATGTTAATGGCGTTTTGAATTGCTTCATTTGGATTGTGACCAACATTTCTGGTCAAAAAAAACCTTTTTACGAGGGGTTTTCTAGAACTGAACTAGCAGAGCTAGCAAGCTAAGTCTTTTACCGATTTATTGAATATAGTCTATTTTTCTCCAAAAAGAAGATCAGCATAGATTAACGCAATTCAAAACTTGCTCAAAGGAGAAGCTGATTAAAACGCCTTGAGTAAATCCCTACTCATAGATTAATGAGAATACTTTTAAGCTTTAATTTTGTTAATTAATAATGTCAAGCCAAATAATTGTGATTTTTTCTTCAGGTTTGCTGGCATTGGGTGGGATTTGGGTTTTAATTTCTGGCTTTGATGATGATGATAATGATGGAGATGGAATGAATTATCCAGCTTTACAAAGAGTAGGCACTTAATCGATGGAGCTAAAATTTCAAAAAAATCCAGAAGATACCGTTCTTGCTAGAGAGCCTGAATTAGCGAAAATTCTTACATTTATTGGAGGCTCTAGAGATCCAGATGCACCTTCACTTGCTCAACTTAGAAATGTTGATTCAGGAGGAATACATTGCGTTCATATTGAGGAAAGAAAGGGCACATTTCTGCTAGAAACAGCTTATGGATATAAGGAAAAAGACTGTCAAATCAATTCTGAATTTGATTGTTGTTTTAATTGTGGCCCTTTTGGGGTTCAGCAAAGTAAAACATCCATTAAGCTATATTCTTGGCGTTCCTGCTCTTACTTGGCTTGCCTATCTTTTGAGCAATGCAATGTTTACTGATCTTCTTTTTGGAGAAAAATTAGGCTGTTCAGAAAAAAGTATATACAAGGAAAAAAATAAATGAGTGAATTTAAAATTCCAGATGAGTGGAGAAATGAATTTATAAACACATATATTCCATTAATTTCTGGTATTGATTCTGTTGGCGTTTATAAAGAAAAAATTGAAGGTCTAACAACTGAGGAAGTGTATAAAGTTTTATATTTTTGTGAGGTAAGTAGTAGAAAAGAATGGATAGAAGGAATGAGTAAATTCGAGGAGCCCTACAGAGAACTCGCCTTAAGATATTTAAATTGCAGAGGTAATATCGTTCCTAGATTAGCAATTCCTTTTTCAGTTAAATATAAGAATTATAGAATTAAAATTATCAATGCAATTAGAGTTCTATCACTCTTATCAGTCATTTTGTTTTTTATTAGTAAGTTTTTATGGATAAATTTATCTATATATCTCTTATTGATTTTATCTATTTTATTTCTGATATTTATATCTTTTAAACGCAAAGTTTAATTTGATATTAGAACCACATTATCACTTCATCGTAGAATTTTTTTTTAATTCTTCTTCTATTATATTCATGTTTAGTAATAAATCATATATTTCAATTTTAGGGATTTTAGCCGTAATTTTGCTATCAAAGTAAAGATAAATACTGTAAATTAGTAATTTTTCAGAGATTGATTTTTTTAATATTATAGGTCAAATATGATTGACCAAGTAAACAAAAGAGATAAAAAGGTATCTATTTTATTGCTGTTAGTCTATTCACTGAATGCTTCTAAAACTATAAAAAGCAGATAATTCTTTAGTAAACAGCTAGCAAAGTTACACCCGTTACTAAGAACGAAAGAGATAGAAACAACAAGAATTTCTCATTTAATTTCATTAGTTTATGACTCCAGAATATAGAATCACTGTGAAGATAGTAAATTTAGAAGTCAAGAAAAATGGAATAATTTTTTTCACATTTATGACATGGGGTGAAATAAAAGATCTGGGAAAAAGTAATTAAAAACAATTATGTTAGTGGCTGTGATCGACATGAAAATTGTTGCCACAACTGGTGCAGATCTAAACCATTTTGTACGAAAAATTTTAAAAAGCGGCTTCATAATAATTTAAGCAATTACAAACGAACTAACTTCAAATGCACCTGCAAAGAGCAGTAAAAGAGGAAGGTTCCAAAGCACCAATATTTTCAATGCAGTTGATTTATATGTTGAGGAGATCATTTAGGCGGCAAGAAAAGTTATGGGGTAGAAAAGAAGAGGTTCACAAAAACCTCAAACTTTTCAATAGCAATGAGCTTTCTGTGAAGAACTTCTAAAGTAACCAAATAGAATGGTTTCCCATTGTTTTTATAAGTAGGGTTTTCAAGAATCAGTTGAACTTATGAGTTAAATATCTTTTTGTCCTCTGAGTTATAGAAAAGCATGACAATGAATTGATCCAATAATATTGGCCAAAATAAGACACAATTTACGTTAATTTTTTTTGGTTTGAATATTTCTAATATTCCTTCAATAAACACAACTAATTCCACCCGTATCTAGATTCAAGTCTTAAAAGTGTGGGTACTTTAGAGGGGGCAACACATCAACATAAAAGAACCCTGTAGCTTGCATCCACATAAACAAGAGCTATGTGACAGGGATTGAATTTTTTAGAAAAAATATTATCCATCATTTATTTGTAATAATTCACTAGGTCAACAATAAGAACAATTAAAAGAACACCACCGAGAATAAACGGCAAAAATGGGTATTTAGCTGAAAGGTTGCTTATAAAACCAGCTTGCTTTTCCTCTTTTTTTTTCTTTATTTTTCGAGGAGGCAATCCTAAATCTTTTCTTCTTTTAGCTTCTCCCATGTTTAGTAAAAAAGAACCTTACGATCCAAGATAAAACAGCTATCGACCTAATAAGAATTTAAATCAAATTTTGACTCAGTAACTTTAACTGAAATGGGACTCTTTTCTAAAGAGTTTTCGCCTTTAGAAGCTTGGAAAATAACGCCAGCTCCACCCACTAATAAGCCTGCAAATAAAATTGCATGATAAGGAGTAAACATTGGTTTGAAATTAACTCTTTGAAAATCTAAACAGCATTTATGTTGCAGTGCTGTAGTACAAAACGAATGTTCTTGGAGTGGTTCTACGAAAAGGCTACCTGGCGGGTTCTAAAGTGTTGATCAACTATTACATTATAGTTGAGGTTCACTTTAAATCACCAATAAAGAAAAAATTCTCTGAATGATAGGGGCGGCCGAATTCAAACCTACAACCTAGTGCTCATAAGACACGATGTCGTAATAACGATACTTGCCAAAGTTCTTAGTCAGCTATACGACAAAATGACTGCAATCAAAAGAGCTTAGAAGTCAATATTGCGCAAAGTATAAAGATCAATTTAAATTGAAATGCCCAGAGGGGATCCCAAGAGGGGTCCCTCAACGAAATGTGTTAAATGAAAGCTCGTTCAGAAGCAGAACCATGGGTACAAAACTTAAGAACGTACCTAAGGGATTCTTTAGATACAAATTGGCAGGTCAAAAAGTCATTCAAAGGAAAAGCAGTTATTAGAATTAGAACAGAAGAGGGGAATCGATTTGAAAAGAATCTATTAATTGACTGGCAACGAGAGAATGCTGGAAAGATCAGATCAGCTGTAGAAGAAATTCATAATCTTGTTATTAATAAAAAAGTTCCACTTGATAAAGCCGTTGGTAAATTAAGAGAGAAGCAACTCAATCATACAAAAGTTCCTGCCAGACCTAATGCAAAGCTTTTACTGAATGCCTGGGAAGGATACGAATTTTACAACGTCAAACTCACTGGGGATGTCACTCAAGAAACTTGGAATACTGAATATGGAGGGGGAAAGAACCATAATATTGTTCCTCAAAGGCAACAAGATGGAGGGCAAGGAAAGACTTATCTGAGACTAAGAGAAGCTGCTGATGCGGCTAATGCTCATGAATTACTTGTCGATATTGGCAAAGGACTAGAGGCTGGTACAAGAGGCAGGCAAATCAGAGTTCAGCACATTGCATCATTTTTAAGGTGGGCAACATCTAATCAATCAGGTTTTTTATTACCCAGTGATAGTTGGACTCCTCCTTCTAAGTTCTCCTTAAGCCAGTACATAGGACGTAAATCAAAAGAGA
>MDTG01156029.1_pt1 | contig 24629 bp, 28 predicted proteins | sample 811421 | NCBI WGS metagenome assembly MDTG01 (sample SAMN05326645, study PRJNA326480) | marine metagenome | isolation source: seawater | place: Pacific Ocean: South East | collected 2011 | reverse complement strand
TGCGGACCGGATTCGAACCGGTGTACTCGGCTTTGCAGGCCGGTGCGTAGCCTCTCCGCCACCGCACCTCATTAATACTTATATATTGTAATAATTATTAATACTTATATATTAAACCAATAACTATTAACACCCTAAATAATGAATAACAATTTTTTTGATACAGCTAGAACCAATATGGTAAATAATCAGATTTTACCGAATGGCGTGAAAGATTTAGATTTAATAAATTCCTTTGATGTAATAAAGAAAGAGTTATTTGTCCCCAATGCAAATAAAGAAGTTGTTTATAGCGACTCCGATATCAAATTGACACCAAAAAGATTTATGGTTCGGACTTTTATTCTCGCTAAAATGTTTGATCATTGTAGTTTTTCTAAGAACGATTCTATACTTGTTGTTGGATGTTTAACAGGTTATTCAATGGCTATACTATCAAAACTTGTAAGCTATGTTTTTGGTATTGAAAATAACAAAAAGCTCGTTGATATAGCTAATGAAACTTTATCTCAAATAGGTTGTTTAAACTGTTCAGTTTTTTTTAGATCAAATCTTGTATCTGGTAATACAAAAAATTCTCCTTATGACAAAATTTTTATAGAAGGATCAATTCAATCCTTACCAAAAATATTGGTTAAGCAACTAAAAGAAGATGGTGAAATCTACACAGTTTTAAAAGATGACGATTATGTTGGAGAATTTGTTCGAGGTCAAAAAGTGGGCTCTCTAATTTCATATACTAAGCTGTTCAATACTAATTTATCTGAGTTGGAAGATTTCATAAACCACGATAATGGTTTTGAAAATGAAGAGTAAACACTTAATAGTTCTTTCTATCATTTTATGCTTGTTTAAGATTGCGTATAGTAAATCTCTTTTAAATCAAGATTTGAAGAAATCACTCGAATCTTTATATAACTACAATCCCGAATTAAAATACGAAAGAAATATTCTAAGAGCAAAAGACGAACTCTTGCCCCAAGCACTCTCAGAATTTAGACCTGAAATAAAAGGATATTACCAAAAAGGCAAAGTCCATACAAATTCTCATGGATTTAATATTACATCTGATGGTATTAGAACGGAAACTAATAAAGGATTGACTATTACACAAGATATTTTCGATGGTGGTAGCAGCTTAAGTAATATAAAAGTAGCCAAAAATACTATTTTTGCACAGAGATCAATATTAAAAGACAAAGAGCAAGAAATATTCATAAAAGCTATCAAGGTCTATGCAGACTATGCAACAGAACTTTTAAACAATGAACTAACGAAAAAAAATGAAGAAGTTCTTAAAGAAAGGTTAAACTTAACCAAAGAACAATTTGATATAGGAGAAGTAACACTAACAGATGTATCAATTGCAGAAGCCAGACTTTCTCTAGCAGAATCGGATGTAATTGAATCGGAAAAAAATTTAGAGTCATTAACCGCTAATTATATATTTATTTTTGGAATAGAACCCATAGACCCCAAAATTGATTTAAATATATTAGAACTTGATTCCACTATTGATGAAATGAAAGAAATGGGTCTTAAACAAAATCCAAAGATAAATGATCTCATTCATAAAATTAAATCTTCAGAAAATAAAATTAAAACTTTGAAAAGGAAAAAGCTTCCAAGTGTAAAATTAGAAGCAGATGCTTATATTAATGAAGGCTATTTTAGAACAGATAGTAAAAGAGAAGTTCTATCTGCATTTGCAATTGTAGACATCCCGCTTTATCAATCCGGAATGGCATCATCAAAGATAAGAGAATCGAAAGAGGAATTATTTGCTTTAAAAAATTTACTAAAACGAATGCAAGATGAAATTATATTTAAACTTATATCTAGCAGATCATCATATGATTTTTCATATGCTAAAATATCAGCCTATAAAAAACAAATTGAGTCGAATAAAATTTATTTAGATGGACTTCGTCAAGAAATGCAACTGGGTGAGAGAACTATGCTTGATTTACTTGATGGTGAGCAAGAACTACTGAAATCTGAATTAGACTTAGTACGATCCTACAGAGACCTATTTAATTCATATTATGAAATATTGTTTTATACTGGAGAACTAAATTCAAAAAGTTTAGGATTATCCGTTAACCACTTTGATGATCAAAAAAACTTTGATGAAAAAAAGTATAAGTGGTTAGATATAGTTGAATAGATAATGCTTGATAAAAGATTTAATTTTTCAGATATAGAGAAACATTGCCTTAAAACATGGGTTAAGAATAAAACTTACCGTTTTAAAGAAGAAAAAAATAAAGAAGCTTTTTGTATAATGATGCCGCCACCAAATGTTACAGGAAGTCTTCATATCGGCCATGCATTAACTTTTACTCTTCAAGATGTATTAATTAGGTTTCAAAAAAAACTGAATAAAAATGTGCTCTGGCAACCTGGGACAGATCACGCCGGAATTGCAACTGAAATTGTTGTTGAGAGAATGCTCACAGACAAAATGAAATTAAATAAAGATGATTTGGGAAGAGAAGAATTCATTAAAAAAATATGGAATTGGAAAAAAAAGTCTGGCGATCAAATTATTAACCAAATGGAAAGACTCGGCACTTCAGTGGATTGGAGTATTTCAAGGTTTACTATGGATGAGGGCTTGAGTAATTCAGTTAACGAGGTTTTTATTAAACTGTTCAATAAGGGATTAATTTATAAAAATAAAAGACTAGTTAATTGGGATCCAAAACTTAAGACCGCTGTATCAGATCTTGAGGTAAATCAAATTGAAACTGATGGAAATATGTGGTACATCAACTATGATATAGATAACTCTAGCAATCAAATTACAGTTGGGACAACAAGACCAGAAACAATTTTTGGTGATGTTGCAATTGCTGTACATCCTAAGAATAATAAACTAAACAAATTTATTGGTAAATTTGCAAGAGTTCCATTAATCAATAGAAAAATTCCTGTAATAGGCGACATTTATGCTGACCCGAAGAAAGGATCAGGAGCTGTAAAGATTACTCCTGCTCATGATTTTAATGATTTTGAAATTGGTAAAAAGCATAAGCTAAATTTAATTAATATTTTTGATGAAAGTGCTAATCTTTGTGAGAATGTTCCACTCTCATATAAGGGTTTAAATAGGTTTAAAGCTAGAGATAAAGTTGTTTTGGAATTAGAAAAAAATAATAAAATCAAAAAAATTCTTCCAAATAAAATGGTTATCCCATTCGGAGACAGAAGTGGTCAAATAATAGAACCATTTTTAACTGACCAATGGTTTTTGGATACAAAAAAAATTTGTATCAAAGTAAAAAAAGAATTACAAAAAAATAAAATAAAGTTTCATCCAAACTCCTGGATAAACACATTTAAACATTGGATTAATAATATTGAACCATGGTGTATTTCTAGACAAATTTGGTGGGGTCATAGAATACCCATATGGTATACTGACTGTGAAATTATTGTTGCTGCTAAAACAAAAAAAGAAGCAAAAGAAATATTAAAAATTAAAAATAAAAATGCCAAAATTACTCATCAAGATAAAGATGTGTTAGACACATGGTTCTCTTCGGCGTTATGGCCTTTTTCAACTCTTGGTTGGCCAAAAAAAAATAATCTTTTAAAAAAATTTTATCCTACAGATGTTCTCGTAACTGGATTTGATATAATTTTTTTTTGGGTTGCAAGGATGATAATGATGGGTTTGGAGTTTACAAAAGAAGTACCATTTAAAAATATTTACATACATCCCCTTGTAAAGGATGAAAATGGAAAAAAAATGTCAAAATCCAAAGGAAATGTTATAGATCCACTTAAATTAATTGAACTTTATGGATCAGATGCACTGAGATTCACATTAGCGAACCTTTCAACACAAGGAAGAGATATAAAACTATCTAACAAACTTGTAGAGAATAGTAGAAATTTTATAACTAAAATTTGGAATGTTGCTAGATTTAGTCAATTTAATAATTTCAAAAATAATAAAAATTTTGAGTTACTTTCTTGTGAATTATCAATAAACAATTGGATTTTATATAAATTTTTTGAAACCAAGAAAAAAGTTTTAAAAAATATAGAGTTATTTAAATTCAATTTAGTAATATCTGAATTGTATCAGTTTATTTGGAATGATTTTTGTGATTTATATATTGAACTTTCCAAAAATTATTTAAACGACAAAAATAAAAAAAAAGAAATTGAATCTGTTTTCAGTTTTGTCTTCTCACAATCTCTGAATTTAATTAACCCAATTATTCCATTTATAACTGAAAAAATAGGTAAAGAACTAGGTTATATAAAAGACTCTTTTTATGACCATCCTATAGATTTAGATAAGTTCAATAAATTCGAAAAAAAGAATGTTTTAGATTTTAATTATTTCATTGAGTTAGTAAAAAAAATAAGATTTGAATTTGGACAAAATAGATTTGAAAGTCCGAAGTTGTTAATCTTTTCTAAAAAACAAATTAATTGGATTGATAAAAATACATTTTTGTTAGCCTCAATATTTAAATTTAGTTCAATAAGTTATGTGAAAGAAGACTATTCCAAAAAAAAAACTATTATCGTGAAAAATATAAAATTCATTTTAGACACTGGCACAGTTAAAAACCCTAGATTAGAGAAGTCTAAAGAAAAAGAGATAGAATTTTATAAAAATGAAATAAAACTTTTTGAAGCTAAATTAAATAATAAAAATTTCATTGAAAAGGCTCCAAAAAAAATTGTTGAAACTCAAAAGTTTAAATTACTAGAAGCTAAAAAGAACTTAAAGTTATTAACTGATGTTTAAATTGAAATTCCAAAATATTGAAATGATCTCTAATAAGAAAAAAATTTGTTCAGAGCGGTTGGTATTATTTTTTTATGGTTTGGGTTGTAGTTCAAGTGATCTTGAGTTTTTATTAAAAAATAGAATTTTAAAAAAAGTGCAAATTATTATTTTTGAATTACCTGGCCATAATTATTTAAATTATAAAAAGGAAAAATTATTGAGTTATGTAAGAAAAATATATCTTTTTATAATTAAAAAAAATATACAAGATATAACTTTTTTTGCTCACTCCCTTGGTGGAATAATACCAATTTTATTAATGAAACAATTTTTAAGAAATAAGGTCAAAATTAGAAAATTTATTAACTATGAAGGAAATCTTACCGAAGCTGATACAGAAACTTTAACCAAAAAAACAATTTCATATAGTAGAAATGATTTTGTATTAAACAAATTTACCTCTTTAATAAAAAAATGTGAGCAATCTGAAAAAAAATTTCTTAATATTTGGTCTAATTCCCTAAAAAAAACCTCTTCTTATGCATTTTATGACTTATCTTTTGAATGTGTAAGACTGAGTGAGACCAATCAATTATTTAATTTTTTTAGATCTTTTTTTAAAAAAAAAGTTTATTTAATTGGAGATAAAACTAAATACAATAAACCAGAACAATGTTTTGGATCAGTGCGGTTCAAAATAAAAAATTCTGGACATTTTTCTTATTTTGAGAATAAAAGAGAATTTGGAAAAGTGTTTGAGCAATTAATACTGAGGAAGAACTAATATGAAAAAGATAGAAAAAAAATTTTTACCAAGCAGACATGTTTCATTGGGTCCTAAAAGTTCTCCTCATCGTTCATACTATTATGCAATGGGCTTGACTGAAAAAGATATCTATCAACCATTTGTTGGCGTTGCAACATGTTGGAATGAGTCAGCACCTTGCAATATTTCTTTGTCAAGGCAAGCACAATCAACTAAGAAAGGTGTAAAAGATAATGCTGGAACTCCCAGAGAATTTACAACCATAACAGTTACAGATGGAATCGCAATGGGGCACGAAGGTATGAAATCTTCGTTAGTATCAAGAGAGGTGATAGCTGATTCAATTGAAGTTTCAATGAGAGGTCACTGTTATGATGGACTTGTTGGTATTGCAGGTTGTGATAAATCACTTCCTGGAATAATGATGGCAATGTTAAGATTAAATGTTCCTTCTGTATTCTTATATGGTGGTTCAATACTTCCTGGAAAACATAAAGATAAAGAAGTTACGGTTCAAGATGTATTTGAGGCGGTAGGAAAGTATGATTCTAACCAAATTACGGAAAAAGAACTTTGCGATCTTGAAAAAGTTGCTTGTCCTTCAGCAGGGTCTTGCGGTGGACAATTTACAGCTAACACAATGGCTTGTGTTGCAGAGGCTATTGGTTTAGCATTACCAGGTTCATCCTCAACACCTGCTCCATTTGAATCAAGAGATCAATATGCATATCAGTCAGGAAAAGTTGTCATGGATCTAATTAATTCTCAATTAAAACCTAGAGATATAGTAAGTAAACAATCATTAGAAAATGCTGCAAGAATCGTTGCTTGTTCTGGGGGGTCTACTAATGCAGCTCTTCATCTCCCTGCATTAGCAAATGAGATTGGAATTGACTTTGATATCATGGATGTAGCAAAAATATTTAAGGAAACTCCATATATAGCTGACCTCAAACCTGGTGGAAAATTTCTAGCAAAAGATTTACATGATATAGGAGGAGTTCCAATTATTATGAAAGTTCTGCTTGATGGAGACTTTTTGGATGGAAGTTGCTTAACAGTTACTGGAAAGTCAATAGCTGAAAACCTTGAATCAGTTAAAGTAGATTTTAATGCTCAAAAAATAATCTATTCAACTAAGAAACCAATATCTAAGACTGGTGGAGTGGTTGGTTTAAAAGGAAATCTCGCTCCTGATGGAGCAATTGTAAAAGTTGCTGGTTTGAGTTCAAAATATTTTAAAGGAGTGGCAAGGTGTTTCGATTGTGAAGAAGATGCATTCAAAGCGGTTTCAAATAAAGAATATAACTCAGGCGAAGTTATTGTTATAAGATACGAGGGACCAAAAGGGGGACCTGGTATGAGAGAAATGCTTGCGACTACAGCTGCAATTTATGGTCAAGGTATGGGTGAAAAAGTCGCTTTAATTACTGATGGTAGGTTTTCAGGAGCAACAAGAGGGTTGTGTGTAGGCCACATAAGTCCGGAAGCAAGTTCCGGTGGACCTATAGCATTGATTGAGGATGGGGATGAGATTCTGATTGATGCGGAAAAGGGTTTAATAAAGCTAAACGTTAAAAAAGAAATGTTAGCAATAAGAAAGAAAAAAATTAAAATTAAGGAAAGTGATTTTGGATCGGGTGCACTATGGAAGTTTTCTCAAACTGTCGGTTCAGCTCGATTTGGAGCAGTTACTCATCCGGGCGCAAAAAAAGAAAAAAAAATTTATTCAGATATTTAAGTCAATCCAGATGGGTATGTGATCTGAGGGTTTAGGTAAACCTCTGAAATCTGATTCAAATATTATTTTTTTTATATTACTTACATATCTTGGCGAAATAAGAAAGTGATCGATAAGTAAACCCTCATTTCTTTCCCAACTCGCTTTTTGATAATCCCAAAATGAATATTTGCTTCCAGGAGCACAAAATAGTCTTACAATATTTGTTAAACCGGTAGACATAATTTCTCTAAATTTTTTTCGAGTTAAAAAGTGTCCCAAAGCATCATTTTTCCAATTTATAAAATCTTTAACATCTTGTATTTCTTCTATTACATTAAAATCTCCTGCTATTAATAAATTCTTATTGTTGTCAACCAAATTTTTTGATAGCTCTTTAATTTTATGTAACCAATTTAATTTAAAATCAAACTTTTCTTTATTGCTGATTGGGTTTCCATTGGGTGTATATACATTCAAAATATTCAAATCAAATTTTTTTATATAAATAAAATTAGTTCTTGATTCTTTTTTAATTATATCATCATCAATTTGGATTTCATCCACGTGAATGTCTTTTTTATATATAACTGCGGTACCATATTTCCCTTTTTGTCCGTTGACAATTGTTTCATATCCAAGGTTTTTAAAAAAATCAGGAAAATCTTCATTGGTACACTTTATTTCCTGAAAGAGTAAAACATCTGGTTTGACTTTCTGAAGAAATTTTTTTATTAACTCTAATCTTATTCTAATGGAGTTAATATTCCATGATGCAATAACGGTCATCTAAACTAAATTGAAAATGAGGTTCCACATCCACAAGTAGATGAAGCATTTGGATTAGAGATTTTAAAATAAGAACCAATCATATCATCTACAAAATCTAGTTGTGAACCTTTTAGAAAACCTAGGGATGTATCATCTATTACGACTTCAATATCACTGAATTTAAATAGTTTGTCATTTTTTGTTACATTACGATCAAAATCAAATTTGTATGAAAATCCCTGACAACCTCCACCATCTACAGAAATTCTAAAATATTTCTGTTTTTCTTTTAGAGATATTTCTCTAATTCTTTTTATTGCGCTATTTGATACATCAAACATATAAAATTATCTTTTTTTATGATAATAATAGTATTAAATAGATTATGGTGCAATATTCAAATTTTTCAACTGATTATAAAACTAGTAAAGGACGAGTAGTTAAAGAACAAGAAGATCTAAACAGAACTTGTTTTATGAGAGATAGGGACAGAATTATCCATAGTTCTGCTTTTAGAAGATTAAAGTATAAAACACAAGTTTTTGTATATCATCATCAGGATTATTATAGAACTAGGTTGTCTCATAGCCTTGAAGTCTCTCAGCTTGCCCGATCTATTTCAAAAGTCTTTGGTGTAAACGACGATTTAGCAGAATCCATTTCACTTAGTCATGATCTAGGACACACTCCTTTTGGTCATGCGGGTGAAGAGGTGCTAAATGAAAAAATGTATAAACTTGGAGGTTTTAATCATAACTTTCAAGCATTGAAAATACTGACATTATTAGAGAAAAAATATATGGATTTTGATGGTTTAAATTTAACATTTGAAACTTTAGATGGAATTTTAAAACATAATGGCCCTATCAATGAAGATTTGCCGGATTATATCTTAAATTTTCTTGACCATTTCAAAGGACAAAAAACTAATCACGGTTCATTTGAATCACAAATTGCTGCAAAATGTGATGATATTGCATACAATAATAATGATATTGATGATGCATTTCATGCTGGTTTATTTGATATTGAAGAGCTTGAAGAGTTGGAAATTATTAAAGAAATAGCTAAAAAAATTAATTTAAAAAAAATTAAGAATAAAGAAAGATTTAAGTATGAATTAATCAGAAAATTGATAAATCTAATGGTAGATGATTTAATAAAGAACACAAAAGAAAATCTTTTAAAATTAAACATTAAAAATTCGAATGATATTTTAGAAGCAAATCAAAAATTGGTTGAATTAAGCGAAGGTATGTTAGAAAAAGAAAAAAAATTAAAACAATTTTTAAGGAAAAAAATGTATAATCATCCTGTAGTTAAAACAATGAATTTTAAGGCAAAAAAAATCATATCTGACCTATTTGACCTTTTCTCAGAAGAACCGTATTTACTTCCAGTTCATTGGAGAGATTTTAAAAAAGATAATGATAAGCTTATTAATGTTTTAGATTATATTTCCGGAATGACAGATAAATATGCTATTAACATACACAAAAAATATTTTGATTTATATAGTTTTTAATGCTTTACCACGACCTTCTGAAAGATAAGCTGTTAGACTCATTGAAATTAAATTTTTCTGATAAAATTTCATCAGATCTAATTGATAAATCCGAGTTTACTATCGAAATACCTAATAATAAAAAATTTGGAGATGTTTCAACAAATATTGCAATGGTATTTTCAAAAAAACTTGAAACAACTCCAAATGATTTAGCTGACAAAGTAATAAATGAATTAAGAAAAAACGATGTAATTGAAAAAATTGAAAAGGTAAAACCTGGATTTATAAATATATTTTTCAAAATAAACTTTTGGCATAACCAACTTAAGGTTTTAATTAAAAATCTTGATAGTTATAACTATAAAATAAAAAAAAAGAAAATATGTTTAGAGTTTGTTTCAGCTAATCCCACTGGACTAATGCATATTGGTCATGCTAGGGGTGCTGTTCTGGGTGATACTATATCTTCAATTTTAAAAGAGGTGGGTCATGATGTTGTAAGTGAGTATTATATAAATGACGCTGGAGAGCAAATCAAAGTTTTATGTAATACTATTAATTACCACCTAAATTATGATAACAAATCTATCAATGATTTGAAAAATATTTATCCAGGTGAATATTTAAAAGAAGTTTCAAAAAAAATTACTAATCTAGGAATGAAACAATTAAATAATGGAAATGAAGTTGTCGATCTAATATTGAGAGATATCAAAAATGATTTAAAAGAAATAAATGTTGAACACAATAATTTTGTTTCAGAAAAGAAAATCTCTGATCAAAAAACAGTTAGTATTTTACAAAACAAGTTGGAAGAGAAAAAGCTTTCTTATTATGGTTATCAAGATAAACCAAAGTCTATCGATGATGATAATTGGATAAAAAAAAAAACAACTTCTCTTCAAATCAAAAAGTCTTGGTGATGAAACTGACAGAGCATTGCTTAAGCCAAATGGTGAACTGACATATTTTATGTCAGATATTATTTATCACCAGAACAAAATAGATAGAGGTTTTGATACATTAATTAATATTTGGGGCATTGATCATTCCGGATATGTTAAAAGATTAAAACTTGCACTAGAAACACTTAATCCTAAAAAAAAATATAACTTTGAAATTAAATTGACCTCCCTTGTAAACTTGATTGAAGGTACAAAAAAAAAGAAAATGTCAAAAAGGGAGGGAAACTTTATAACATTAAGGCAGGTTGTTGGTGAGGTAGGTTCAGATGTTGTTAGATTTATGATGATTTCTAGAAATGCGGATAAAAAGATTGATTTTGACTTTGACTTAGTTTTATCTAAATCAAAAGAAAATCCAGTTTTCTATGTTCAATATGCTTATGCTAGATGTATGTCCTTAATTAAAATTTTTAACAAAACTTTTGATTGTAATTTCAATGAAATTCATAAAAATGATTTAGATTTATCCCATTTAGTATTAATCGAGGAAAAAATACTTATAAAGAAACTTTGTAATTTTTTTAATATTATGATTTCTTCATCAAACTACTTCGAGCCCCATCGTATTACAAATTATTTATATGAAATTGCAAAAGATTTTCACGCTTATTGGGGTTTGGGAAAAATTGATGTTACAAAAAAGATTATTATAGATGAAAATGAGTCTTTATCTCGGTCAAGATTATTTCTCATATACTCGATAAGTCAAATAATAAAAAAAAGTATGAATATCCTCAAAATTAATTGTCCAGAAAGCATGTGAATGTTAAATAGTAAAATAAAAATAACTATATTGATAACGTCTTATGTTATATTTGCTTTTTGTATTTTGATGTCTTTTAATGCAGTTGTACCCGAAAGAAATCTGCCAGTATTAGAATTACAAACATCTATCTTGGAAAAGGTTGAGAATGATTTTTCAAGAAATAAAAATTCTGTTTACGAAATTTTAGAAAAAAAAAATAAAGTACCTTCTAGTGATAAATCAATTGATTCATATGAAGAACAAAAGTTGATTGATGATCTTGAGAAGATGAAGGATGAAATTAATGTTATTGATAAAAACGCAAATAAAAAGTTTAAAATACAACTTGCTTCTTTTAAAAATGAAAAGAAAAGTCTTGATGTATCTAAATCTTTACAAAAAAAAATCTCAAAAATATCGAATGAGATTGATCTTGTTGTAAAAAAAGTTGATATCTCAGATAAACAAACATTCTTTAGAATTTTAACAAAAACAAACTATTCTTTTGAAAATGCAATGAAAAAGTGCGATGAATTAAAGAAAAATAAAATCAAGTGTATTGTAAAAAAAGATAATAATGAGTGAACCTGAGAGTATAATTTTATCTGTCTCGGGTTATGAGTTGCAAAAAGATGAAGTAGAATTCTTTAGAAACACCAATCCACTAGGTTTTGTGTTATTTAAAAGAAATTTTAAAAATAAAAAACAACTTGTTTATTTAACAAATTCTTTAAAACAAATAACTCAAAATAAAGGTTTATTGATTTTCATAGATCAAGAAGGAGGAAAAGTTCAAAGACTAGATAATGATGAATTTATTCAGTTTCCACCTCAAAAGCTTTTTGGTGACATTTACGAGAAAGATGCAAAATTAGCTTTGGATTTAGCTTATAAATCATCTTTTTTGATGGGTAATCAACAAAAGGCGGTTGGAATTGATGTAGACTTCTCCCCGGTCTGCGATCTTTACTATAAGAATGCAAATGAGATTATCGGAAGCAGATCATTTAGTCACGATCCATTAGTAGTATATGAACTATCCAAAATATTTTGCAAAGGCTTACTTGATTCTGGAGTGATTCCGGTCCCAAAACATTTTCCAGGTCATGGAAGGTCCTTGGAAGACACACATTTAAAAAGCTCAGTAATTAACGTGGGTTTTGATGAATTGTATGAAACTGATTTAGTTCCATTTAAAATTTTAAATGATTCTTTAATGGTTATGCTAGCTCATATTGTTTATCCAGAAATAGACAATATCGTTGCCACGTACTCTAGAAAAATAATTTCGATACTCAGAAATAAATTTCATTTTAAAGGATTAGTAATATCAGATGACATTTCAATGAATGCATTGTCTGGAAGTAAAATTGATAGAGTAAAAAAATCATACGAAGCAGGTTGCAACATAATTTTATACTGCGCGGGAAATTTAAAAGAAATTAAAGAAATTTATCCACATATTGAAAGGATAGAAAAAAAACTTTTTGAGGAATTTTCAATAAAACGTAATCAATTAGTTCCAAAGAAAAAAAATTTTACCAAATTTAAGACAGATCTGATAAAATATAAACTTATTAAAAATTAGATGCATCTCAATTTAAATATAAGCGGATATGAAGGTCCTTTAGATATATTGCTTGAATTATCCAAGAAACAAAAGGTTGATATAAAAAAAATTTCAATTCTTGAGCTCGCAAATCAGTATCTGAGGTTTGTTGATGAAAATATAGAAAATTTAAAATTATCTGCGGACTATCTTGTAATGGCATCCTTACTTGCTTACTTAAAATCTAAACTGCTTATTCCTGAAGAAAAAGAGGAAGTGGAGGAGATCCAAGAAGATCTCACGCAAAGACTACTTCACTATAATGCCATAAAAAAATTATCTTCTGAGATATCATTACTTCCTAATGAGGGAATAAATTTTTTTAATATTACAATAAAAAATGAGTTTGTAATTAGCAGTAAAATTGTTCCTAAAATTTCCCTGCAAGACCTTATATTAAAGTATTCTGAAATTTTTAAAAAAAAAAAATCAATTAAATTACTCACTGAGGAAAATGATTTATATAGTATTGAAAATGGAATAGAATGGTTGAGTAAAATTTTAGAAATTAAAGAAAAGAATTGGTTTGATTTGTTCAACTTTTTGCCATCTGGAATTTCCAACATTAGAAAAAGGAAATCTGCGATTATCTCATTACTTCAAGCTTCTTTAAATAAGGTTAACGAAGGAAAGATTTTATTAAACCAAGAAGATCATTTTAGAAAACTAATGGTAAAAGTTAAACAATGAATGAACAAGACGCAAAATGCTTTGTAGAGTCCTTAATTTTCTCTGCTGAAGAGCCATTATCAAAAGAAAGTATTAAGAAAATGTTATCAACCTATGGTAACTTTGATATTAATAAAATACTCGATCAATTAAAAAGCGAATACAACAATAGGGGTATTGAGTTAGTTGAGTTAGAAAAAAGGTTTTTTTTTAGGACATCTTTAAAACTTCAAGATTACCTTAGAATTGAGACTAAGAAAACTAGAAATCTCTCAGCGGCCGCTATGGAAACCTTGGCTATAATATCATACCATCAACCGGTAACTAGAGCAGAAATTGAAAAAATAAGAGGTAAACCAGTTTTCAGAGGAACCTTAGACACATTATTAGAATTAAAATGGATTAAACCAGCAGGAAGAAGAGAAACCCCGGGAAGACCTGTAACTTGGGTAACTGATTTTGAATTTTTAAGACATTTTGGACTGACATCAATCAAAGATTTGCCAAAAGTTGATGAATTAGAATCTATAATCTTGTAATATACTAAAGAATGGAGCTTTTATGTTTGGATTAGGTCATTGGGAAATAATATTAATACTGGTTATAGTTTTGATTTTTTTCGGAGCTGGAAAACTTCCAAAAGTTGCTGGAGAAATAGCAAAAGGTATAAAATCTTTTAAGCAGGGACTAAAAGATGACAAAAATGATAAATAAATTAAATGTTAAACATAGGATTAATTGAATTTTTACTTATCTTTTTTTTCTTGATTTTATTGATTCGTCCAGAAGATATCCCAAAAGTTTCTAAAAACCTAGGTTTAGTCTACCGAAGAATTAGTAGATATTTTTATAATATAAAATATGAATTAAATGAAATTGAAAAAAGCATGTCTCTAGAAAAAAAACCAAAAAGAAATAGAAACAATGAAATATCTAAGTCACTTAAGAGAATTAAGAAGTAGATTACTTTATAGTTTCATTTTTTTGATTATCTGTTTTTTTTTCTTTCTTTATAATGCATCGGTAATAGGTGAATTTCTATCACAACCTCTTTTTAACCTATTAAAAAATGATGAAAATAAAAGAATGATTTTTACTGCTTTGCCAGAGGTTTTTTTATCAAATTTAAAAATTTCATTATTTGCTTCGTTTATTTTTGCCTTGCCATTTTTATTAATGCAACTGGTTTTATTTATCTCTCCAGCTATGTATAAAAAAGAAAAAAAAACATTATTTCCAGTTTTAGTATTTATTCCAGTTTTATTTATACTCGGTGTGATATTTGCTTACTATATTCTTATACCAATTATTTGGAATTTTTTTATATCCTTTGAGCACTTTTTTAGTGATGGCTTGAAAGTTGAGTTGGAGTCAAGATATTCAGAATATATGAAGTTGACTATGATGTTATTATTGTCGGCTGGTTTATCTTTTGAATTTCCAGTTTTATTAATAATATTAACAAAATTTGGAATTTTAAAGTTAAAAACTTTAAAAGAAAATAGAAAATATTTTTTTATTGGAATTCTAATTTTTTCTGCAATTTTTACTCCTCCAGATATAATTTCACAGTTAGGGATTGCTATTCCCTTGATAATCTTCTATGAATTTTCAATAATATTTATTAATTATTTTTTAAAAAAGTAAATTAGTGCACGATATTAAATTTATAAAAACTAATTCTGAACAGTTTGATAAGTCGTTAAAAAAAAGGGGGATTAAGGCCTGCAGTAAAAGTATTTTAGCAACACATGAAAAATATTTGGAGTATTTAAATCAAAAACAAAAATTACAAGAAAGAAAAAATTTGTTGTCAAAGTCTTTTTCAAAGGATAGTGAAAAAAACAACAACATTCAGATTGAGGTTAAAGGTATTAAAAAAGAAATTGAAAATCTCAATACTTTGTCTGAAGAAAAATTCAGAGAATTGAATCATATGTTAATGAATATACCGAATATTTTAGATGATAGAACACCATTTGGAAATACGGATGAGGATAATGTTGTAATAAAAGAAGTAAAAAAAAAAAAAGAAATTAATTTTAAAGTTAAAAATCACCTCGAAATAGCCGAGGCATTAGATTTAATAGATTATCCTAAAGCTATAAAAATTTCAGGAAGCAGGTTTTCTATATTGAAAAAAGAGCTTGCTATTTTACATAGGGGGTTAATTAATTTCTTATTAGATCACAATTCGAAAGAATTTGATTATAATGAATGCTTAGTTCCAGAATTGGTTAAACCTGAAGCATTAGAAGGAACAGGTCAATTGCCCAAGTTTCATGGGGACTTATTTAAAACAAATTTTAATGATCTTTACTTGATTCCAACTTCTGAAGTGCCTTTAACAAATCTCCACAGAGAAACAATAATCAATGAGAATGACCTTCCTATAAAATATACCACATATACAAATTGTTTTAGGTCAGAGGCAGGTGCCTCTGGCCAAGACACAAAGGGTTTAATGAGAGAACATCAATTTGGTAAAGTAGAGCTTGTAACTATATCAGAACCCAACAACTCTGATCACGAGTTAAAAAAAATGATTGAGTGTGTTGAAAGTATTTTGCAAAAATTAGATTTGCCTTACAGGATAGTCGAACTCTGCTCTGCTGATGTTGGTTTCTCATCTTCTTACACTTTAGACGTTGAGTTATGGATGCCGGGACAAAACAAGTATAGAGAAGTCTCTAGTTGCTCAAATTGTAAAGATTTTCAATCAAGAAGAATGAAAATGAGAGTCAAAGATCAAGATAAAAACGAGATTTACTTTCCTCATACTCTAAATGGATCAGCATTAGCAATTGGTAGGTTGTTGATTGCAATTATTGAAAACTTTCAAGATTCTGAAGGTTCAATAGAAATTCCTTTGGTTTTAAGACCATATTTAAATGGATTAGAAAAAATTCTCAATCATGGTAAAAAAGTCTGAAATAAAAAAAAAAATTGATTTAATTTTAGAACTTCAAAAAAATGGTGTCGAATGCCCTAAAGTTCTTAGGGTGATGGAGGACGTTGATAGGAATTTGTTTCTTGATGAGGGTGTTAAGTCAAAATCCAATGAAAACATCGCACTGCCAATAAGTTGTGGCCAAACAATTTCACAACCCCTTATTGTAGGGTTAATGACCCAATCGCTAGAGATTGAAAAATCAATGAGAATTTTAGAAATTGGAACAGGGAGTGGTTATCAAACTTATATTCTCTCTAAACTATCTAGATTTGTTTATACCATCGAAAGGTTTAAATCTTTATCAAACAAAGCTAGTAGCCTTTTTAAAGATTTGAAAGTTACAAATATTTTTTGTAAACATGGTGATGGAGGTCATGGTTGGAAGGACCAAGCTCCTTTTGAAAGAATAATTGTAACTGCATGTGCACAAGAAATTCCAAATAATTTAATAGATCAACTCTCGGTAAATGGTAAGATGATTGTTCCTGTTGGAGAACAACATTCTGATCAAACGTTAAAAAAAATTACAAAATTAAAAGGAGAATTAATTGTTGATGATTTAGTAAAAGTTAGGTTTGTACCCCTTTTAGAAGGAAAAGAGAGTAAATGAAATTACTACTTATAATTTTTTTTTTTATAGCAAGTTGTGAATCATATTTTTATGAAAGGTATAAAATAATTGATATTGGAGATAGTAAAAGAGGTAAAATTTTTGACTTAAGTACTAAGAAGTATTCCGTTAAATCAGGAGACAATTTATACTCTATTTCTAGAAAATTTAAAATTTCGATTCAAGATTTGATAAGAACAAATAAAATTGTAGAACCATACAAAATACTTCCAAGACAAATAATCTTAATTCCTGAAAATAAGATTTACAAGATTAAAAAAGGAGACACGCTCTATTCTATTTCTAGAAAATATGAGACTAACGTCTTTGAATTGTCTGAAATTAATAATATTTCTGATGCTAATAATTTAATAATTGGTCAAAACCTAAAGATTCCGCAAAAAACTTATATAAAAAAAAAAAGTAAAAAACCAAAGTCTTCAAATAAATTAAAAAAGAAATTTAAAAATAAAAGTTCAGAAGTAATTTCTACAGGAAAAACAAAGCCAATGTTCATGTGGCCGGTAAAAGGTGAAATTGTTTCTAAGTATGGTAAGAATCAAGAGGGATTCTACAATGACGGTATTAATATATTTTCAAAGAAGGGTGCAAAAGTTATCTCCTCTGCAGATGGGAAAGTTATATATAGTGGGAATGAAATTCCCGGATATGGAAACTTGATACTTATAAAACATTCGAAAAACTGGATAACAGCTTACGCCCATTTAAGCGAGGTTTTTATCTCCAAAGGAAAAAAAGTAAAAAAAGGAGAAAAGATAGGCTCTGTTGGTAATACAGGAAACGTCAGAAAACCTCAACTTCACTTTGAAATAAGAAAGGGAAAAGAATCTGTCGATCCAATGAGATTTTTATAACTTAATTTTCACTTTTTATTTTTTTTATGAATTGATAGGAGGTCCTTCCTGAAAAGTTTCCTTTTTCCAAAGACCATTGAATCGCTAACTTTTCTAAATCTTTAGAGTATTTTACTGATGCTTTTTTTGAATAATGTTTAACCATATTTAAATATTGTTCCTGATTTGAATCATAAAACCCAATCCAATTTTCAAATCTGTCTGATAATGAAATTAGATTTTGAGATGCTTCCTTTTCTTCGATATCATTAACTTTTAGATTTGTTCCTAAGTGCGACAAATGACGAAGATTTGATGTTACATAATATTTTACATTTGATATGTGACTAAGTAAACTTCCTTCAATCAAACTTTTGAAATACATAAAGTTATTTTCGTTATTCTTGAATGAAATATCGTCAATAAATACTACAAACTTTGTGTTTAATTTACTTAATTCATAAACGATTTCAGTAAGATCGCCAATGTCGTTGTTTAATATTTCAATTAATTTATAATTTTTCTTGTATTTTTTATTTATATATTTAATCACACTCTTTACTAAAGTTGATTTACCCATTCCTTTAGCACCCCAGAGCAAAACGTTACCTGAAAAATTTAACGTGTTCTTTAACAAAATTTCTTTCTGAAACGTGATTTCTTTTAAATCCTCGAATCTACATACATCTCCAATGTTAATTGGCGCTATTTTGTAACTTTTTGGAAGAAAAATAAAAAAATCATTTTTTTTTAGATCATCTGTTGTCTCAAAAATTGTATTCATTTCTTGATAGTTTTATTCAAATTCTTATTTTATACTTGTAATTATAGCTTTTTTATATATTGATTTCATTGTATTTAAATGTAAACAACTTTTTATGAGGTTATATGATTAATCCTGCCTATGCCCAAGCTGCTTCACAACAACCATCAATGTTGGCGTCATTTATTCCTTTGATTTTAATTTTTCTTATTTTTTATTTCTTATTGATCAGACCACAGCAAAAGAAACAAAAAGAACATAAGATACTTTTGGATGCAATTAAAAGAGGTGATGAGATTTTAACAAGCGGTGGTATTATTGGGAAAGTTCTCAAAACTGATAATGAAAAAATCACCGTCGAAATTTCAAAAGGAGTTAATGTTATAATTATCCGTTCAACTGTAGCAGATGTTATAAAAAAAAGTTAAATTGTTATGTTAAACATAAGTAAATGGAATTTATTTTTTGTTTTTACAGTTTTTGTTATAGCAATATATTACGTTATACCAAATTTGTACGGAAAGAGTGAAGTAACAGCTCTACCAAATTTCTTTTCTAAAAAACAGGTAAATTTAGGTCTTGATTTGCAAGGTGGCTCGCATCTTCTTTTAGAAGTTGATACCAAGTCAGTTCTGAAAGAACAATCAGAGAATCTCGTTGATGATATAAGAAGTTCACTAAGGAAGGCAAAAATTAAGTATTCTAACCTAGGTTCAAAAGTAACAGGAGCGGTTGTAAAAATCACTGATGTCGAAAAAGTTTCTTTAGCTAAAGAGAAGATTTCTGAAAACATTGATAAGGGAATATTAATTGAGATTGATGATACAAGACTAAATCTAATCTTTTCGCAACAGTATATTGTAGATACTAATTCTAAAACATTAGAACAATCCATTGAGGTTGTAAGAAAAAGAGTGGATGAATCTGGAACCAAGGAACCTTCTATTCAGAAACAAGGAGAAGAACGAATTGTGGTACAACTTCCAGGAATAAAAGATCCCGAGAGAGTTAAAGCTTTAATCGGAAGAACCGCAAAATTAAATTTTCACATGCTTGACCCGACAACCGTAGAGCTTGCTGAACAAAGAGGAAAACTTCCTCCAGGAACTTTTAAAGCACTTAATTCAGACCCCACTGCTTATGAGAAACAATTTGTTGTGAAAAAAAGAGTTCTTTTAACCGGAGAAAGACTAAAGAATGCTGCAGCCACTGTTGATGCTCAATCAGGAAGATACGTTGTGGCGTTCGAATTTGATAAAAAAGGTGCTAAAAAGTTTGCTAAAATTACAACTGATAATACTTACCAGAGACTGGCAATCTTGTTGGACAATAAAGTGATTAGTGCTCCTCAAATCAGAGAACCCATTACTGGGGGACAAGGAAATATCAGTGGAAATTTCTCACCTGAAACCGCCAATGATTTGGCTGTTCTCTTAAGAGCAGGTTCTCTTCCTGCTCCAATAAAAGTTCTTGAAGAGAGAACCGTCGGACCAAGTCTTGGTATCGACTCTATTAAAGCTGGTAAGAAGGCTCTTTTGATAGGATTTATTTTAGTGATCGTATTTATGATTTTAAGATATAAAGCATTCGGATTAGTAGCTGATTTTGCCATAATCTTTAATATTGTTCTGCTAATCTCAATGCTCAGTGCGATAGAGGCAACACTAACAATGCCTGGTATAGCTGGGATTGTTTTAACTGTTGGTATGGCAGTGGATGCAAATGTACTTGTTTTTGAGAGAATTAAAGAAGAGATAAGATCTGGTAGATCAATTATTAATTCAATTGATCTTGGATATAAATTCGCGATTAAAACTATACTTGATGCAAACTTTACCACGCTTATTGCTGCTTTATTATTATACAATTACGGATCTGGTCCAATTAAAGGTTTTGCTGTGACCTTGAGTATTGGAATATTAACATCCATGTTTGCCGCGTTAGTTCTTACCAAACTTATTGTGAGTGTTTGGGTCCTAAAATTAAAGCCTAATAAATTATACATTTAACAAAGTTATGAATTTTAATATAAATTTCTTTAAATACAAATATCCAGCGTTTTTGTTGTCAATAGCTTTAATAGGCTTCTCTATTTCCTTGTTTTTTTATAAAAATCTTAACTTAGGAATTGATTTTAAGGGAGGGATAATGGTAGAGGCAAAATTCTCAGATACACCTGATCTTGGTTCGTTGAGATCTAAAATTGATAGTCTAAATATAGGAAATTCAGAAATACAGGAGTTTGGAGAATCTAATACCATATTAATTAGACTAGAAAAAGCCGATGATGACAACTTAACTCAAGAGGCAATTATTGCTAAACTTAAAGATAACTTAGCTGATGATACTGACTATAGAAGGGTAGAATTTGTTGGTCCTAAGGTTGGTAATGAGTTGAAAATAGTTGCGTTCAAAGCAATACTTTTTTCACTTTTAGCCATGTTTGTTTATATATGGTTTCGGTTTTCTGGTTGGCAGTTCGGTTTAGGAGCTTTAATTGCACTTTTTCATGACGTTATTTCAACAATTGGATTTTTTTCATTAAGTCAAATTGAGTTTAATCTTGCTTCAATAGCAGCCATTCTTACTATAGCCGGATATTCTATTAATGATACAGTTGTCGTTTTCGATAGAATTAGAGAAAATCTAATAAAAAGTGATAAAAAACTACATGAGCTTTTAAACATATCTATAAATCAAACGCTCTCTAGAACCCTTATGACATCTATAACAACTTTATTGGCATTGATTGCCTTATTTGTATTTGGTGGTGAGGTTGTCAAAGGTTTTGTATCAGCTATGATCTGGGGAGTTTTGATTGGAACATATTCATCCATTTTTATTGCATCTCCTCTTATTATACTTTTTGGCTTTAAACAAAATCAAACTAAAAGCGATTCATAGAAATATCTTTATACCTCTTTTAGAGATACAAAGAATAACCTTTCCTATTATATTATTTTTATCTACAGGTCCAATCTTATCTATCGATATACTCTGCTGAGAATCGCCTGTGAACCAACACTTTTTTTTTGAGTCAATCTTTACTAACTTTTTTATCAATTTACCATAAACCTTGTGTGTAAAAATAAAAAATGCATTTTTCTCAAAATTTTTTGTTGATTTTGTTATCACAAATGAACCTTCCACAATCGAGTTTGACAAACTGTTTCCTTGGACCTTAAAAAATGAAAGTTTAAAAAACATTATTTTTTTAAATCAGGATAAATAACGTCTTGTTCGGGTGGATAGGGGCTCTGAGTTTTAAAAGTTTTTATACCTTTAGAATCCCAAAAGATTTCTGCGAATCTATTTACTTTTTCTAACAATTCCAAAGTAGCGTTTTTATCAATATTTTGTTTTGCTTTTGAAGATTGAAGCATAATTGAATGAGCCAAGTTATGAAGTTCTGGATATTTTTCTAATTGTGGTTCTTTTATGTAATCACCCCAGATAATTCTTATTTCGTCTTTAACTTTATGACCATGTTCTTCCTTTTGTGCAATTAACCTAGATATTTGTGCATGATCAGCCAAGGATAATGAATCCTTTTTTTGTATTTCTTCAATTAAGTCGACTAAGCGAATCATAGTTAGTACAGCTAGTTGAGAGGTGATAGGATCATAAATTTTACACGGAATATCGCAATGGGCTGAAACTCTTTCAATGGGCTTGATTCTATCTATCAGTCTTAGTATTTTATAAATCATTTTTCTATCCTTTAAAATTTAACTTTTATTATTTGTATTTTATATTTTGTTTATACTAGTAAAATTTAATTAATATATTATTTTTTACAAATTTATTTAATGTTCAACAAACAAAAAGTTAAAGAAAACTTATTTTATATTAGAGAACTTCAGTTTAAATTTTACTATCCAAATAATCAAAGAATACTTGCGTTATTTTATTTAGAAAAGTTTTTATTTGATAATTATAATTTCTCAGAAGAAATTCCTATCTCTTTATTAAAGCAAAAATGGATTTATGAAATGATTGAAAAAGGAGATTACTCAAATGAAATTACGAAAAGATTCATAGTATTTGAAGATAAAAATCTCAAAGGAGATATTTTAAATTTAATTGAAGAGTTTAGCGATATTCCTTGTCTTGATGATAAGAATTATTTTTTTAAAAGTTTTAAAAAATTTACAAATAGTTTTAATGGTCTCTTAATTTTAAATAATGAAAAAAGCTTTCAAACCTCTTTTGCATTCCAATTTATACTTTTGGTTTATATCAAAAAGTTCAAAATATCAGACTCACTCACAAAGCAACTTAGTCTTGAAAAAGAGCCTCTAGACTTTTTTGAAATAGTTTTTTTGGATATTTTTTCTAAAAATCATAGTAAAAGAATATCAAAAGGATATTATCTCTTAAAACTTTTGCTAAAATATATCATAAAATGAAAAACCTCATTATTGCACTTATTTTTGGCTTATTTGTTATAAATACTTTTTTTTACCTATCTGTAAAACTCAATAATCTTTTTTTCCTAATTGTAATTAATATATTTTATTTAATTAATTTAGTTATGCTATTGGAGATTGTTAAATTAAAAAAAAGAATTGAAAACGAAACACAAAAAGATACAAAGGAAAAGAAAGAAGAAACTGCAGATGATCATCCAATAATAAAGTCTGCTAGAAAAAGACTGGGAAAATAATTACTTTTTAAGAAATTCAAGTAAACACTTTGCGGTATCATTCTTTTCTTCTGAAAGAAGATCTTCAGTTACACCCTCAAAAAGAATATATCCACCCTTATCACCACCTTCTGGGCCTAAATCAATTATCCAGTCTGAAGTTTTAATAACATCTAAATTATGTTCAATAACAATTACTGTATTTCCATCAGAAACAAATTTGTGAAGGATTTCTAATAACTTTCCAACATCATGAGTATGAAGACCTGTGGTAGGTTCATCTAAAATATAAAGAGTCTTTCCTGTTGATCTTTTGGATAATTCTTTTGCTAATTTAATTCTTTGAGCTTCGCCACCTGATAGAGTTGTAGCGGATTGTCCTATTTTGATATATTCGAGACCCACCTTCTTTAAAGTTTCTAATTTCTTCGAAATCGAAGGTATTGCCTTAAAAAAATCTAGCCCTTCTTCAACGGTCATATTCAAGACATCTGAAATATTTTTATTTTTAAATTTAACCTCTAAGGTCTCTCTATTAAATCTACGTCCCTTGCAAAGATCGCATGTGACGTAGACATCGGCTAGAAAATGCATTTCTATTCTAAGTAATCCATCGCCTTGACAATTTTCACACCTGCCACCTTTAATGTTAAAAGAAAATCTACCTGGTTTATAGCCTCTAGCCCTTGATTCAGGGAGATTTGAATACCATTCTCTAATAAAGCTAAAGCAACCTGTATAAGTGGCTGGGTTGGACCTTGGGGTTCTTCCTATTGGAGTTTGATCAATTTGAATGATTTTATCTAGGTGTTCGTGGCCGTTTATTGATGAGAAGGGTAAAGCCGGTTCATTTGAGTTATTTATTTTCTTTGATAATGCTTTGTATAGTGTTTCAATTATTAATGTGGATTTGCCTCCCCCTGAAATCCCAGTGATACTTATGAAATTTTTTAATGGAAATTTTATATCAATATTTTTTAAATTATTACCGTGAGCTCCTTTGATTTCAATAAATTCTTTGGAATGCTTTTTGGTTTGTTTGTCAATAGTTATCTGAAGTTTTTTTGCAAGGTATTGGCCAGTTAAGCTTTTTTTATTATTTTTAATTTCTTTGGGTTTGCCTGCTGCTATTATTTCCCCTCCATTTATTCCAGCACCTATTCCTACGTCAATTATGTAATCACTTTCAAGTATAGTTTCTTCGTCATGCTCTACAACGATAACCGAATTTCCTAAATCTCTAAGTTTTTTTAAAGTATGAATTAGTTTCTTGTTATCTCTTTGATGAAGGCCAATTGA
>MDTG01217198.1_pt1 | contig 24630 bp, 23 predicted proteins | sample 811421 | NCBI WGS metagenome assembly MDTG01 (sample SAMN05326645, study PRJNA326480) | marine metagenome | isolation source: seawater | place: Pacific Ocean: South East | collected 2011 | reverse complement strand
TTATTGTTGAATGAGGTATATGGATTGATTTTGCCTACTCCGAACCAGAGGTCTAAGTCTCCATCAAGATCCACATCGAGAAATTTACAATCCCAATTTACTAGGATATTTTCTGCGATCCCTCTGTCCACACCTACTTCTTCCCATTTCGTTTGTTCAGATTGCATCCATAGATAATTTGGCCCAAAGTTACTGACGCATAGGTCTAGATCGCCGTCTCCTTCTATATCTCCAACACTTGCTCCCATTCCAGTTCCCGGAAGTGAGAAATTGTGAGATAATGTAGAAGTTCTAAATGTTCCAGAATCGGTTCCGTTGTAGAATGGGGAGAAACCGAAATCAGATGCTACAAAGATATCTTCCCATGCATCTCCATCCATATCTACAAAGATTCCTGCCCAGGACATCCCGGATCCTTTACCATTAGGGTCTCTGTCGGAAGGAGTCAACATTTGGGCAGATGGATTTTCAGGTGCAGTAATAGCAATTGAGAAAGGTTCTCCTACTGCAAATTCTCCCTCCGCACTAGGTTCTAACGTTCCACCGTGTATTTTTCCGGCGAGAATTGTGATAGGCTCAAAATTAGCAATTCCAGTTTCTTTTAATTGGTTTTGATAGAGAATATTCGATTCTTGACGTACAAGTAATTGTTCTTCAGATATAATTCCGAAGTTCATGGAATACAGGTCTAGATCTCCATCGTGATCATAATCTGCCCACAACCCCTTGGATGAATGACCAGAATTATCAACTCCTAACTCTTTTCCAACCTCAACAAAAGTGCATTCGCCTTGGTTTCTATACAATTCGTTAGGTGCGCCAGTTGAAACATTTTCCATATCTGTTCTGCCAAAGTTAGAGACATGGAGGTCAAGATCTCCATCATCATCATAGTCTGCCCAAGTCAACCCTAAGGATGTTGAATTTGATGTAGGGAGGCCTGCATCTTCAGTGATATCAATGAATTGATTTCCACCTATATTCCTCATCAAATGCATTCTTCCTGTGGGGTGATCGTTACCCATTTCCCATCCTTCTTGATCAAATAATGCACCAATTGCAATATCAACTAACCCATCCCCGTCACAATCTCCAGGAGCAATAGATGGCCCGTAACTAGCCCATTGAGAAATCATACCTAACTCTATCTCACCTAATCCGCTTCTTGCAGTCCTTTCAACCATTTTTGAATTGAGTACTGTAGATCTTTCTTCAGTTGGGTTACTAATCTCGACAGGGGGTCCCGGAGCGAAATTCAAGTTTTCATTTAGACAATATTTGTCCGATTCTGTAAAATTTTCAATATTCTGTAACCAATATTGTTCAGAAATCATCGACAGACAAACCATGCCTTCTATACCCGTATTTCTGAGGATAACATCGGTCAAGGTTGTATTCTTAATCTCATCGAGGACTCCGACTAGGTCAGGATCCCATTCGTAGAATAGTGAATCACTCACCCTCAACCTGTGGAATTGTTCCCTGATAATGTAGTGCATTGTTGGCCCAACAGTGCTGTGAATTGTCCGATTCTCTCCATATTCGGGGAAGTAGTGAGTCCAATCATGATCTTCAGCATACATGCCAATGAGCGGGTCGGCAGCACTTACGTTAGGGTACACCGACTCTAACCTTAATGCAAGTTCTTGATCTGAGGTCACATCTGACCAATTGTTTGCAGGTTCAAGTCCAACTAATTCTCGAAATGAACCGTAATCAGGTACCCCATGATCTCGTCCTCTTTGGATATCGATGGCACACATGTCCATTCCACCCATTCCAGGTTCTCCAAACAACATGTTTCTGAGTGCGTGGATATATCCTACATCATTCGCTTCTTGTGTGGTAAATGCGAGCCCTCTGAGGACAGGATCGATGCCTCCGTCGGTCACAAGCGAATTTGGGTCCCAAAAACCATTTTCCATGGCGATGCTACCTTGCGAAATAGAGGTTCTATTTTCCTCAAGTCGTAAAGTAAGCGGCCCGATTTGAGAATGTCCCATTCTAAATGCGAGAGTTGTAAACGCATTGCTAACTGACGGATCAACTGATGAATCATATTCTCCCCAGTCGGAATAAATATTCATCGAAGGAAGGTATTCTTGATACGTTATCTGTTGCATTAATGCTGTGACGTATTTTCTTGCAGTTTGATAAATATCTTCATCTGTCCATTCAGGATTTTGTGTTTCCAAAACTTCAGCTATTCTATTATGTTCTCTAACGAATATGAGATGGATAGCTGTGAGTCCGACGTGTTCATTGGCTCGAGCATCTCCTGCGATGTATCGTTCTGAGGCTGAGAATCCGACAAAACTCATACTCGGTGCTGTTTCATCATCCTCAGCAGCCAAGGGTAAAAGGTCTCCATTTGGATCTGGAGTCACCTTGAGTTGTCCTCCATATCCTGTTCTTAACCAGTCAGCTGTTGCTTGATTTGAGCCATATACCGACGAGCCATCAATCCATCCAGTGACAGAATTGGGGTATTCTCGAGGAATGTTTTCTATTCCTGTAGATTGATTGTATATTGATCTGAACATCATTATCAGATTAGAACCAGTTCCTTGTGGATCCATCCAGAGGTCACCAGATGGGACCGGGATATCTATTCGTTCTGCTGCTCCCTCGACTCGTCCATTTTGAGTAAGAGTGAAGTCAATATCATGAGTAATGAATTGACCCCATAGCCAATTCATGTCAGATAATCCATCTTCATCTAAGACCATTCCTTTAGGATTGTAGCAGACCGCATTACTGATTTCACGAGGACTTGGCAAATCACCTCTGGCAATCCATTCAGAACTATTTGTTCCACTCGAAGGAATCAATCTGATTAGGTCGGTGTTTCTCGAATTTAATAATTGATTTTCTTCGTGATGTCCGAATCCATCAATAGGGTAAATCTTCGTGGGGAGATCTAATTGCCAATGATTGGGACCAGGATTTTCCTTTTCGACATTAAATGCATGAGCACTTGGAATCAAGAGTAAAAGTAGCATCAGAGCCGCAACGACCCAACTACCCCCGCGATTGGCCATTAATCTCGGACATGGTTTGGGGTTATGATGGTGCTCCAATTTTGTTTATTTTCTAGAATTAGTCTACAGATAAAAATTTGTGTGAGAAATATTTGTTTTTTGTGCCATCCCTTTTGAAGGGCCACCCGGTCGGGCAGGAGGTCGGGGGTCAATTGGGTGCCACTTCGTTTCGGTCCAGCAGGAGTACCTTTGTCCTGTAAAGGGCGCACCATTGTCGAAGGAATGGACGACATAACGGCTCTTGGTCTATCGACAATGGAGATACAAACCGTTCGTACAGTTGCTCCACAGCATTTCAATGAATATTGGCAAGCGGGGATCCTATCATGGAAATCAGATTTTGAGATGAATATGCATGGCCCATACTATGCCGATTTACTTGGTGACAATCGCTCCCGCCAACGTACACTTATGAAAATGGAAACAAGTTTGCAAGCGGCTAAAATTGTGAACGCCCGCCACATCACCTATCATGTAGGTCCGTATGGAGAAAGACGACCAGGAAGGGAAACAAACGAGCACCTAGCAAATATATTGGAGGGAGTAGTTGAGCGCTGTCGAGAACTTTGGGGCAAGGAAGAGGATGAGATAGATTATGCTGCCTTCCCTTGGGTTACTGAAGGAGAACCCACGTTAATTGGAATCGAGACCAGCGGCCAACAATCACTTTGGGGCACTTTGGATGAGGTTTTAGAAGTGGTAAATCATGTTGAGGGAACGGTCCCTGTTCTGAATATGGCTCATATTCACGCTCGAGGAAATGGGTCATTGCGAACTTCTGAAGATTTTGCCGAATTATTTGATCAAGTCAGGTCAGAGTTTGGCGGTAAGAAATTCTATTGCCACTTTTCAGGAATAGAACATCGATCTGGAAATGCTATGCATTATACTCAGTTGAAGAAATCAGATCTTAAGTTCGAACCATTAGCAGAATATCTTGCAGAGGAGGGAGATTGGTTAGATGTAACGGTCATTTCTGATTCTCCTCTGTTGGAACATGATGCAATGTATATGTTGCAACAATATGACAAGGCTAAACAGAAATTATTGGAGCGACGTGCGTTAGAAGAACGTCGGATTAAATTAGCAATTGAAGCTGGGCTTGATCCTGAAGAACTGTTAGCTCGAGAAAAGGAACAAGCAAGATTGAGGCGAGAGGCAAATGAAAATGAATCCTCTCCAAAATCACCTGAACCCACTCAGGCAAAGGCACCTGCAAAGAAGAAAGCTGATACTGGTAGAATAGAATTCGACGAAGAAGAAGACGACGATGACCTATTCTAAGTGGTGCGACGGGCCGGGCTTGAACCGGCGACTTCCAGATCTTCAGTCTGGCACTCTCCCAGCTGAGTTACCGTCGCAGTAGTCTCGCGACCGTAGATTCCCATTCAAGGGTTCCGCTACGAAAAAGGACTTTTTATTCGGAAAGAACACTTTTCTGCATTGCAAACAATTGATTCATTGCAGTTTTACCAGATACAATCAGAGCATCGAGTTCATCAGAAGAATATGTTGCTTCTTCCCCAGTTCCTTGGACTTCAACAAATTTCCCATCTGATGTCATGACAATATTCATGTCAACATCTGCGTTACTGTCAAGGTCGTAATCTAGGTCTACATATACCTCTCCGTCTAAAAGGCCTACACTGATGGCCGCTACATCATTTGGCATGACCGAATTTTCGTGATTTATTGCCTCTTCTTTTGTCAGTTGGATTTTGTTTTCTACGTTTTCTTCGCGCCTTTCAACTGGTAGACAAATACCTCGTGAAATCAATCTCTTTATTGCAAGTCTTAGTGCAATTCCTGCTGCGGTAATTGAAGCACATCGAGTTCCTCCATCTGCATTCAAAATATCGCAATCGATGTTCAGAGCAATAGGCCCTAATGCTTCAAGATCCACTGCTGCACGTAGCGATCTAGCGACTAGTCTCTCAATCTCTTGAGTTCTCCCCTTGGCTCCATTTCTTTCTCGTCGGAACCTAGAATCTGTTGAGGCAGGCATTAGGGAATATTCTGCGTGTATCCATCCTTTGGTGGCATCTCTTGGAAACCATCTAGGAAGAGATTTTTCTTTTGTAACGCATGCTAAAACCATCGTATTTCCTTGTCGATAAAGAACAGATGCAAGAGCATTTGGAGTAAAATCCAATGTCACATCAATTTGGCGTATTTCATCTTTCGACCTGGTCGGGGTGAACCCACTTTTCATCTTGCCCATACCCCCTCCTCCAATGAGTAGGAGTTGAACCCTTTGTTTTCAGTTATCGGTGATTTGGTCGAAATGCAACGACTATCTCGGGATCGGTTTCAATAAATGGACCATTCATTAGGTCGATACAGGCAGGAATGGATTCAAAGAGAGGAATGAGGGTCTGTTTGATTGCCTTTGGGGAACCGGGTAGGTTCAAAATTAGGCAGTTTCCTCTTAATCCTGCAGTTTGTCTCGAAAGAACAGCAGTAGGTACGTAATTAAGTGATATCTTCCGCATCAATTCTCCATATCCAGGCATCATTCTTTCACATACTTTTTCTGTAACTTCTGGAGTTACATCTCTTGATGAAGGGCCAGTTCCCCCTGTTGTGATGACCATGCAACAATTTTCCTTGTCCGACAATTCAATTAGTGCGTTTTCAATTTCATTCTTCTCATCTGGCACAAGTTTTGCAAGCGACTCCCATCCGGAAATAATGATTTGATTTAGTAAATCGATCACCGCTGGTCCGGATTCATCCTGATATACGCCTGCATGTGCACGGTCAGAAATTGTGAGCACTCCGATCTTAGCGTCCATATTCTTCCCTACTACTTGCACTGAATAAGAGGTCTATCTATTACTCCGTCCTTCTGATCAATTCTACGCTTCTTCCTTGAGACTTGAGCAATATCGGAATTATAATTTTTCCAGAGGTCATTCTTCATCCTCTGGAGTATCATCTACACATGCTCCCCCTTCGTCATCGGAGATATCTTCCAGTGTTTCTGATACATCTTTCAACGTCCATTCAGTCATCGGAGCAGCCCGAATCTTTTCGTGAGTCTTTTTCTTTTCTACCGATGCAATATTCGCTACAGGGTCTCCTTCTCTTACAATGGGAGAAGTAGCTAGCCCTACCGCAACACCGGACATTGGACTAAGAATTTCTGCTGCATCACCACTCAGTGGGTTTGTTACGTGGGCAATTGGTTGGCCTTCATCAACCAATTCACCTGCAATAATCGCTGGATGTAGCATTCCGCCTCTGGGTGCTCTAATCCATCTGGATTTTCTTACTATTAATCGCCACTCCGGCTTACGTAAATTCCCATCAATCATTCCCAAATGTATCATCACATTCATTATTCCTTGAACTCCTACTGCAATTGCTCCTCCTTCGAAGACGTTAGCAGTTCCTGCTTCCAACAGAATGGAATGTATCCCCAAACCTGTAGCGGTTCTCCTCAGTGAACCTTCAGGCCCGACTGAATGTAATACGATTGGAGTTCCAAACGCTCTTGCTAATTCTTTTGAATCTGCACGATCGCAATTTGCTCGAATATGTGGGGCATTGGTTCTCCTAGCGGGAGCAGTATGAAGGTCAATCAGATATTCACCTCTCATCACAACTCGATCAAATAATGCATGTGCAATTCTAGCAGAATGTGTACCTGTAGGGAGGCCTGGAAAGCATCTGTTGAGGTCTCGTCCGTCACTAGATCTTCTTGTATCGAGTATAACTGCTTCTGGATTACATACTGGAACAATTATGAGTGTACCGCGTAATTTTTCCACTTTGACCAAATCATCACTAGTTTCCGGATTCAGATCCATACCATAGAGAAGATGTCGGATGATCGTAACTCCATTGAGTTCGTCACCATGGATTGTGGAGGTAATCGTTAGAATTGGCCCTTCATCTTCGCCGTGTAGTATGTGGACTGGAATGGATAATTCTCTTCCCAGGGGGTCTAGGCCTACGGCCAACGGAATTCGAGCTTGTGAACCTGGTTTTACTTCAAACCCTTCAAAGCGGAAAGACTCCCTCATTGTTTACCGTATCCCCCTATTCGTCATGATGTCATCGGTCAATTTTTCCATCAGGATGATTCAAGAACCGTCGTGATTTAAGCAAGGTTCCAGAGGCGATGTGGTGTCCAGACTTCAGCATCATTACACCGAGTCATCCCTCTTTTCTCCAAAATTAGGAGCGACTCGGTGTTTGCTGGAGCAGGATTCTATGCCCTCCCGCGGAGACTGAAAAAATGACAGATGAATATGGCACATACGTTGAGCAGGTTCTTACTGAAGTTCCAGATGCAGATAGAGACGCAATTCGGGAAGAATTTGAGAAATATCACACACAGTTTAGAATTGAACCGGAGGATGCAGTAAGATCCATCATGAAGAGATTTCAAAAGAATGATTCTGATTCCTCGATTCAAACCAGAATGGAAAGTATGGTTGCTCCCAAGAAAGTAGAGCGTTTCTCTGAATTAGATTCAGATGATAAAAATGTTACAATCGAAGTCTCAGTAGTTTCGTACACTCCTCGAATGCAGAAGATGAAGTCCGGAGAAGAACGTCAGATTGCTTTTGGATGGATTGAAGATGTGCCCTTTTCCAATGAGAATAGCACTAGATGGGATTACAAGGATTGGGGCAGTCATAGTTCAAATTTATCTCCCGGTTCAATAGTAAGGTTGGAAGGAGTTTCTGTAAACGAATGGAACGGTAAACGTTCCTTGAACATCAATAATAGTTCACGGGTAGTTGTCCTTCAAGAAGGAAATGCAGCGAATATCCCTACCTCTGAACCTGTAGACATAGCAACGGCGGCTTCCATGGAAGGTCCAGTATCACTGGTTGCTAGAGTTGTTGCGTCTCGTCCGGATCAGATCATAAAGAGGGATGGAAGTGGAACGATTGATATTGTTCGAGGACGTCTTGCAGATACTACCGGCCAGATTAGTTTCCTCTGTTGGGGAGAATTCAGTCATGAGATAGGTTCCTTACTTCGTTTCGAAGGGGCTAATATCAAAAGGTTTAGAGATACTCCAGAAGTGAATTTTAGTGATAGAACGAAGATAGAAATCTACAGGGACGCCTCATTCCCTCAAATCGATGAATTAACCTCTCAGAATCGTGTCAAAATAGAAGACATTCGAGATGGTATGAGAGGTGTAGACATCACTGTACAGATTGAATCGATTGAAACACGAACCTTCGTTAAAGATGGTGAAGAGCGTAGTTTACTCAGTGTGAGAGTTTTAGATCCAAGTGGACGGTGTAAAATGACCGTTTGGTCCTCTATCGATCTTGAGTCAGGTCAGGTGGTTTCTGTTCAAGAGGCCCGGATAAGGGCCTTCCAGGGAACCCCCGATATTACAGTAGACGATGCAAAACAACTGACGATTTTGGATGAATCTCCCTGGGGTGAACTTGATCCCGAATCTCATGTCGTTAATGCTTCTCTCGGGGAGTTAAGAAATAGCGGATCCAGAGATGGGATTCAAACAGAAGGGGAAGTTTTGGTCATCCGAGATGATTGCGGTATTGTATTACGTTGTCCTGAATGCAGGCGTGTATTAAGGGACGGGATTTGTACTGAACACGATGTAGTCGAGGGGGTTGAAGATCTTCGCCTTCGTTTTGTTATCGATGATGGATTAGCAAGTGCAAATGTCGTAATAGGAAGAATTGCTGCTGAGAAGTTTTTAGGGCAAGACATGGCCTCTATCCAGAGTCGAATTAATGATGAGGGAAGTGCGGACTTCGTAAAGGAAATTAAAAATCAATTATTTGGACAACGGATTTTAATCAATGGAAGGGCTATTGTAGATGACCGAGGAATTATGTTACTCCCTAATTCGGTTGTTGTAAAATCTGATGATCCAGTTGCCATGGCCTCTAAAGTTCGCGAGACTTGGGGGGTGGTACTGTGATTTCAAGTTCTTCTAATCGACAGAGGCAACCTGCTTTACGTATGTTTGCCATTGAGTTTTCTCAGTCCTCGTTGCCAATAGTAGGACAAGGGGAGTTTGACCCCTCATTTGTCGTTAGCCGCCTTGGAGCGATGACCTCCAGAATGTTAGTTGCAGGTGTTATCGATAATATGGAGCGACGAGATACTGAGAGCGGCCCAGGATATCGCGGACGATTGAGGGACTCTACCGGATTACATATGTTCGACGTAACTCCTTTCACACCTGAATTACATGCAGACGCAGAAGAAATTCTTGCAAGGTTTGAGCGAGGAGATCGTTTCCTTATACTCATGTTGGGTAGATCAAGACACTATGAGACAGAAGACGGTGGTGTATTTACCAGTATTCGAGCTGAAGGATTCAGGGAAATTGATGTGACACGTTATCATGTTTGGTTAGCACGTACCGCTGATTCAACAATGCGGCGCATTGACTCTCATAGAAAGGCCCGAGAATTAGAAAGTACTGAAACTAGTTACAAGTCTGGTGGAATTCCATCAGACTTAATCCAGGGATTACTTAAATCAAGAGAACATTATGGTGACATAGACGATTCTGTCTACGAAGTTGCAGTAATGCGTGCAATAAGCATGAGTGAAGGTCTTGCTCTCCCGGAGGAAGATTTTGCATCATCTTCTACCCCTGCAGTTCCTCCTTCTGCAACCTCTCCAGTGATAGAGAATCTTGAAGGGGATGAGGCTAAAAATAAAGCCAAGGAAGCCATTATGAAATCTTTGAAAGCATCTGATACCCCAGTCGATTATGATACTCTAATTCGAGCATGTTCCAGCGTTGGAGTTGTACGATTGACTGCTGAAGAGGTTATCGATGATCTACGTGATGTACAGGCATTAATTCAAGAGCCAGAATTTGGTTTCTTTGAGATTTTATGAATCTCAATGCTGCGATACCTTGATGCCCCCAAGTCTACAGTGAGAGGTTAGGGACAGACATGTCAGGCATCTCTTGCTTCATCCGCGCAACCGATGGTGAGTGGATGCAATTGGAGGACTGTCACGTATCTGTTAACATCAAAAGACGACTCGAGCGACGATTAGTTCGTGGCGGAGAAGGTGATGATATGAAGGACGAAGGTTCAGAGTCTGCAGTTTACACCGTTCGCCTTCAAGTTGATACTCGTGGGTACAAAGTTTTGGAGGGTTTATTCAGAGCGGGGCAACCTTCTTTCATTGACCCGTTTATTGATAGGGAGATGCTTGTTGCTATTCAAGAAATGACTTATGATTCCGAATCTGGTCAGGTTGAATTAATCTTAATCGAGGATGCGGAGGCGTAGAGATGGAAGCCGAAGAAAGAGACCTCTTGGCTGCTTTACGTGCATTTGACGTTCTTTTAGGAGCAGGAGTAGGTCTTGAATCGGTTCTGATAAACATCGCCCGTGGAGGATATGGTGCTATCAGTAAAGATATGGAGAAGATAATGGATGGAGTCAGTGCTGGCCGGAGAATAGAAGATGAGCTCACCAAGGCTACATCTAGGACTAAATCTACAGGTTACAAACGTCTTCTTACCACACTGAAAACAAATGTTACATCAAACACTGATTTAATTTCTGACTTACGTCGACAAGCAGACCGTGAAGAAGAAGAACGGACAGATCGGATAATGAAGTATATTGAGGCTCTTGAGGGTATGCCTACAGCACTGTTGACTGTTGGAATGCTGGGACCAATTGTATTGCCTCTAATGGCAGTTGCTCCATACCTTTTCGCTGGAGCCTCCGGATTGATTGATGTTCCCGGACCGGGGGTAGCAAGAATGGCAACATTCGGAGGTCTGGCATTCTGTGTGTTTGCCATGGGGCTAATTGGATTGAAGGCTCACACTAGGGATCCAGGGGTTTGAGGTGATTCCATGCTTTGGCAATTAATGGAACGTCTAAATGACAACCCTACAGCAATGTTCTTGCTTCCTTTGGCGATAATTGGATTTGGTGGTGCGATTCCTTTGGCTTTAGAATCTCGACGAAGAAGCAGTATTGATGGCGCTTTACCTGAAATGATGGAATTGATTTCTGCAGAGTTAGGCGCTGGATTAGGTTTAGAACAAGCTTTTGCAGATGTCGCAAAGTCTCGGAATGATGTTGCAGGAGCATTGTTAGATCAAGCGCTTGTTAGGGCACAAGCAACATCATTTACTGCTGCATTAGCGAAATTTGCCCTCGAGTCTAGAAGCACTTTGGTTCAGAGGGTAGTCAATCTTTTGGATGCTGCTCTAGAACAACAGGCTCCGTTACAAGAGGTGACCTACAGAATGAGCATCGAATATGAAAAATTGAATTCTTTGATGAAATTAAAAGAAGAGAAGGTATTCGGTCAAGCCTTTACTATGATTGTTTTGATGGGTCTCATGCTACCTTGTATCACTGGTTTCATAGTTGGTATCTTCGCTCCTCCATCTACGGGATACCCTTTGGCTTCGACCTTAGAAGCCCTGTACCTTTTCTCCGCTGCCGCAACAGGAGTAACTGTGGCGATTAGTGGTCGTATGCTAGGTCGGACTGGTCAATATCTCTGGTCTGCACCAGCTTGGATGTTGATGTCTACTCTCTTGTTTCAGGGTGTTTACATCATGGCAGGGAATATGTTCTGAGGGATAAAAATGGCAGAAATTATTGATCAATATGGCGATGTGATTGTTTACGGCGAAGAAGGCCACCCTACTCCTTTCTATGAATACAATGGCCAAATTGCTGCGAATCCATATGGCGTTCTTCAAGTATTATTGGACGATGACGACCTCGAGGAGGTCATGTACAATGGAGGCAAGCAATGTGTCAAAATTGCACATCGAAAACATGGGATGTGTAGGACAAACATATGGGTTGAGGATGAAGAAGGGATTCAGATCGCAAAGAATATTGCATCACATACCGATGTACCTCTGGGTGATGGGCCTGGAATGGTTCCAATATTCGATGGACGTCTTCCTGATGGTTCTCGGGTTAATGGGACTATACCTCCTGTATCACCCGATGGACCTACTCTAACAATTAGAAAATTCAGAGAAGACCCCATTACAATTGTGGACTTAATCAAATGGGGTACGGTCTCTCCGCGCTTGGCTGCAATGTTTTGGACTTGGGTAGATGGCCTTGGCGCTAAACCTGCAAATTTTGTAATTGCAGGTGGAACAGGTTCAGGGAAAACCACCACTCTAAACTGTCTTGGGATGTTTGTTCCTTGGTCTGACCGAGTTTTATCTGTTGAGGACACCGCTGAACTCCAAATTTACCATGATCACTGGCTTAGAATGGAGACGAGAGATCAACGCCCTGATGGAACATCTGAAATCGATATGAATGCCTGTTTGAAGTCCAGTTTAAGAATGCGCCCTGATAGAGTAATTGTAGGGGAAGTACGCGGCCCAGAAGCCGCGACAATGTTAATGGCAATGAACACGGGTCACGATGGTTCATTTGGTAGCCTTCACGCTAATACTGCGAACGAGACTGTAAAGAGATTGGTTAATCCTCCCATGAGTGTTCCAGCAATCATGCTGAACGCATTGGATCTCATCATTATGCAAGCTCGGCTTAATGTTGGAGGTAAGAATATTCGTCGTATTACTGAAGTAGCTGAAATTGCTGGAATGGAGGGAGACACTCCTCGCCTCAACCCTATTTGGAAATATGATGCAAGCCAAGGAAAAATTGTCGAAACCGGTGTTCCAAGTAAGGTGCGAGAAATAATTTGTACTGCAAAGGGATGTACTCCTGCAGATTTTGAGGCGGTAGTGAGGCAAAAGGAACAGATTTTGACAGATTTAGTTAACCGTGATATCAGAGATATCGAGTCAGTAACTAGAGTCATTCAGACCTATCATTCTACGGTTAACTGATTACAATCCTTCTTGACCTAATTGTCTTAATTTATCTAGAATGGCGTCTGCGGAGTCCAATGTTCTCCTCGCGGATTCAATTTCGTCCACATCATCTGCCCCAATTTCATCCAATTCTTCTACGGTACGAGCAGGTCTTTTCCCGAATGATTCTAACACGTCATTTAGAGTCTCAACAACATCTGAGACCCTCTCAGGATCTAATGCTATTTGTCCCGGTAGAGTTGGCATTTCCGCCTCGGAAATATACCCCATTTCCACAGCAAGTATACCCGCTGCCGCGATTAACCTAGGCCTTACCTCTGGATGATTGGCATCCCATCCCCTTCTTTCCAGGAATCTAATCATCAGGGAATGCTCAAGAGAAGTGAACTTACCATCGTTTCTCCGAATAACTGTTTCAACAATCCGTTCAAGTGCTTCGATTTGTTGTTCCATACGTTCCAATGTTGATTTTGCAATGTCATCAACCTCGTCGACCCTTCTGAGTAGTAATCTGATGGATCTATCTCTTCTTGCTGTAATAGGATCAACATCCATTTCCATATCATTAAGAGAAATCTGTAGGTCAAATAGGCCGTGAACTCGACCGCTGATGGCGGGTAATTCTAGATCTAAACCTGACTCTCTTGCCCTTTTTTCAAATGCCATCCTAGCACTGGGGACATCCCCTCTAGACGCTAAGAGAATCTCTTCGAGTGAATCCAAAAGTTCGACTCTTTCCTCTTCAAATCTTCTTATTGCCTGTCTTTCTCTCCATGAGCCAGGCAATAGTGATTGTGCTTCGTGTTCTTTCTCCTTCCTTTGTGCCATTTCTTGAATCAAATTGAGTACATATTCTTTGACTATTTTGTGGGACACGTCAAATCCTCTTGGATTTAGATCTTGAATGAAGGCAGCAATGTCTTCAGGTGATTGTTCCCCTATAATCAGGAAATCCCTAATCAGTGAACGTAATTCCGCTTCTCTATTTTCTACTTCTCTGAAGGCAATTTCTTCCCCAATCTCTATCGTTTGGGGAAGGGGTTTAGAATCTTCATGTATCGAATCAATTGGATCTTCTTCTGAATCAACTAATTCCTCCACAGAGTCAATTTCGGATTGGATTTCAACTAACTCTTCTCTTTCAATTGTAGTTGAATTTTGACTGTTTTTAGAGGGAATTGGTGGTGCTTGAGGAGCGGGTATGGAAGACGTAGATCCTCGCTTCACAGATCTTTTGATGCGCCCCCATGCTCCCTCTTGATTTGAGAGAACCCCTGCAACTCTTCCTATGAGTTGGGTTTTATTTCCTGACCGTGGCATTTCCAATTTAGCACATAATTCATGTAATTCATCTCTATTCATCTCTGCAAGAGAATCAATTGTAAGTTTTTTCGGGTCATGATAAATATGCAACCAAACCCTTTGTCTCTTGTCTTTCTGAGAACCTGAACTTTTTATTCCAAATATCTTCAGTAACCCAGTTAGTTGTACGTTTGAGATGTCCTGAATTCCATCCCAACTAAGATCTTCTCCGGGTATTATTGTTGCCTGAATTAAGCGAATTCGCAGTCTTTCAACTGAACCAGTGCGTGGTATTCCAGCCTCAGATGCAATCTCTTTGAGGTCCTCTAATTTACTTGTATGAAGAATGCTTAGACGTTCATTGTCTATCTCCATGTCTTAACCCTCAATTACACCCATCGTGTCTTTCGGTGTTGTATAGGTTACGCCAAGGTTGAGGGTGAAATGTACATTCTTGCTGAAAATGGAAATCGCCGAGAGTTTCTATTCTTCCTCGCTCATGGGCATCCCATTGAGGATTGCATTCCAATCATTCATCATGAAGTGAAGGTCGATACTCAGTTTATCCACCGGACCTACGCGTTCAATCCCGGTGGTTCTAGTACCATCTTGGTTCAATGCTTCGATAATGATCTCATATCGAAGTAAGTCATCGACATCTCCCTCTGGATCTATTAGCGTTTCAAGCATAAATAGATCTTTTACTTTCTCAGCTTCCTCTAACATTGGCCCAACTTGTCTTTGCCTGTAATGTATGCCAATACGATTGTGGTATTCTTTTGGCGTTCTCTCCAATACTGATTTTGTTACAGACCATGCATTCATCGCTTCATTATCTGTCCAAGAATGAATGACGTGAGGAGGGAATCCCTGTCTGGCTAAAACAAGCATAAGATCTACAAAAGGAACAGGCACGAAGCGCATTCCAGCCATTTCTTCAGCATCTGGCAGCATTGCATGTCTTCTTTCGTTTAATCCAGAAAGCGAATAACTTCCTCGGGGTATGACGAATGCATCTATCTCGCCGTTATTGATTAATCTTTCAGCCTTCCGTAGATCTTCACCTGAATCTGAATCGATATCAAAATCAGAAAAATTTCGCACGTCTAATCTCCTTGGAATTTTCCCACGTCTTCTAAGCAATTGACGTTCGATTACCGGCTCATCGCAGAGCACAATTGCATCAGCCTTCAGGTGCCAAGGATCGTCACTAGAAACCAGAACGTGAAAGGGGTGATTTCTTTGTAAGGCAGCAACAATAGTTAATCCTTTTTCTGCCAGAATTTCTCTCTCCTTCCACACTATATTACTAGGTGCAACAAAAAGATCGATTTTTCTTTCGTCTAAAACCTCACAACCTTGAATAAAACTTTGCACATTCTCGATTGTGTATTCCGAAAGATGTGGTGACAAAGCCTCTATTCGGGCGGCTGAGTGGTGAGAAAGACTTGAGAGAATCCCAATCCGGTCTGTATTCCCCTCGCTCATAATGCCCTGTCGTCTGTACACCTGTTGATATAGCAAACCCTCTAACAGACATCTGTTCACATGGTTGCTGGGATAGATCTTGAAGGTCGGTTACGCTCATACCGTGCCAAAGTAGAGGCTTCCTTGGGAGAACTAGTCTCAAGAGAAATGGCTGGCCCCTCTGCTGAAGCTATGACTATGGCTCGCACTGTTTTAATGGCCGGTGGCAAGAGATGGCGCCCAGTTCTCACATTATTGGCACACGAGGCTGCCGGAGGTACACCAAATGATGAGGTGATGGACCTTGCGCTGGCGTTCGAACTGATTCATACTGCTACACTAGTGCATGACGACATTTACGATGGAGCAAGGTTACGTCGTGGAGCACCTACTCTACACACAACTCACGGTGATGCTGAGGCAATAATTGTAGGGGATTATCTGTTCGTGCTAGGATTCGGCTTAGGAGGAAGGGCTGAAAATCGCATTGTAGAATCCGTTTCTAATACTTGTACTGCAATAGCCGCAGCCGAGTTGAAACAAATGCGTCATATTCGAGATTTAACTACTCGTCCTGAAGATTATGATGAGATAGTAAGGGGGAAGACTGCTGGTCCATTCGCAAATGCTTGCGCCGCAGCAGCAATTCTTGCCGGGGCCAAAGAGGCTGAAATAAAAAACTTGAAAGATTTCGGGATGGGTATTGGTATAGCGTTCCAAATGGTAGACGATCTTCTAGATTTAACAGGTGATTTATCCATGGGTAAGCCAAGGGGGACAGATGTTCACGAAGGCAAAATGACTCTTCCTCTAATTCATGCCCTAACTATGTTACATGGCATTCCAAGACAACGAATGTCTGTAATTCTTGAATCATTTAATGATTCACATTGGGATGAATTAACTGATTTACTAAATGAAGCCGGATCGTTTGAATATACCCGGAATTTGATTGAGACTCATCTAATCAATGCGCTAGAAAAACTTAGGACTTTACCCTCAACACCCGCTAGGGAATTGATGGAAGGCTTAGCCGAGATATCTTTAGGTCGGAAGGTTTGATATTATGGAAGATGAAATCTTTGATGCTATCATCATAGGTGGTGGTCCTGCGGGGAGTACTGTAGCCAGATATGCTGCAGAAGGAGGGGCGAATGTACTGGTCATCGATGGAAGAGATCCCATTGGCTCCCCACTTCAATGTGGAGAATTGGTTCCCACGAATGAAGAAATGAAGCGGCTATGTCCTGATGTCCCGGATATGGATGATTTATTCCAAACACCTCAGCATGCAATATCTCGAATATCCTCGGAAATGCATATTTTACCTCCTTCAGGTAAAGCATTGAAATTTAATTTCGATGGTTTAGTCCTAAATCGAGTAGCGCATGATGAAGCACTTGTTGACTTAGCCAAGAAACATGGTGCCAAATTTCTCGTTGACCAGTATGTTAAATCAGTAGATGGAAATGAAGTAAAACTTCGTAATGGTCAATCATTAAAAGCAAAAATAGTAGTTGGTGCGGGAGGCCATAGTGACCCCCTCAGAAGGGATTATTGGGATGAAGATTCCTTGAAAATACCTGTAAAATTTGTTCTTATGGATGGCGATTATGGTGATGCCGTCGAGTTGCACTTTGGTTCTATGGCGCCAGGTGGATATGCGTGGATGTTCCCAAAATCAAGTGGAGCAAATATCGGCTTGGGAATTCAGAAGAGTTTCTCAAAAGGAAAGTCCATGAATCAATATGCGAATGAATTTATTTCAAAATATGATGGTGAAATTTCGTTTAAAGGATCTGGATCACTTCCAATGTCAGGGACAATCAAGACTTTTGTGAAAGGAAATTACCTACTAGTTGGTGATGCAGCTGGGATGGTTCTCCCATCTAACGGAGCAGGAATTACAATCGCGATGGTTGGTGGTAGAATCGCAGGTCAAGTAATTGCTGATCATCTCAACAATGGAACACCACTAGAAGAGTATGAAAAGAGATGGGAAAAACAGATGGGAAAGGTAATGCGTAATTCAAAGAGGTCGTTCAAATTAGGAAGTATGTTATTTAGACTCCCCGACGGTGTTCTGAATCTTCTTTTCAATCGTCTAACAAGGGGAATTATTTGGCGAGCAGTGACTTGTCGGAAGATGTTTTGGGTAATTTAATTCCTTTTTCCTTCCCAGATAGTTGCCATTCCTGGGAAAATAAGTTTTGATTTGACCTCTGTGAATCCGTTTTCTTTCATCATTTTTACATAATCTTTGGTCGTGCCAAAATGTACGTACGTCTTTGTTAACCATTTCCAAGGATGTTCTCTTTGTTTGCAGATTATTCTCGCATAAGAACCAACCCAGATTTTCATGTATAGGTATCCCAACCAGCCATGAATTCGATTCACCTTTGCTGGGTCGACGATCACCAATTTTCCTCCCGGCTTTAGTACTCTAAGCACTTCTGACAATCCTTTGGGTTTATCGTACCAGTCTCGGAAGGAGAAAAGAGTACAGACTGCATCAAATGTACAATCACCAAAAGGTAGAGATTCTGCAGTTCCCTGGATAAAATTCGCTTTCTGTTCACCTCTTGATACGCGTTTTTTATTCACTCTTGGTTCAGCTACTGCTAACATAGCCGGAATAGGATCTAAGCAAGTGAGCTCTCTACCAATGAGGTTTTCAGCAAAGGATCCGGGTCCGCATCCAATTTCCAATATTTTTCCTTCGGAGGGTAATCTTTGTTGCACCATCTTCCTCCACCTTTGGTCTTGTCCGAAGGTTGCAAATCGATTGATTCGGTCATACACGGGGATAGTCGCTTCTAGGTTAGATTGGAGGATCGTCCAATCTTCTTCCTGCATTGAGGTATGGTCCACATGTGTCCGAAAAATCAGATGGATATGAGTTTTGAGTTGCAATTTTCTAACTCAAACCCAATGGTGAATATGATAAGCCCATCGTTATTGGGCGCAGGTAAGGTGATTCGCTTTGGGGAGAAATGACATCCTACGTGCAGTCAAAGAAGCGGAGACCGCTGCTGAAAAAACAATCCTTGATGCTAAACAAAAAGCAGCACGAATTCTTTCTGATGCTCGCTCTGCAGCTACAGACTCTATCGGTGCCGGACGACGTGATACTGAATCATCCGCACAAGACAATCTTCAGGCGGCACGTGATAGTGCTGCTGGTGAAGCGGCGAAGGTAAAAGAATCAGGTGCAGGTGTACTTTCTGATGTGCATTCAAATGCTGAATCCAATAGGTCAGCAGCAATTTCACTTGTTCTAGATGCAATTCGAGATTAGAGGTGATTTTGATGGTCGGGGAGATGACAAATCGGCCTATGGCACGGTTTATCGCTGCAGGTACGAAACCCAATCTTGATGATGTCATGCATCGATTAGTAGCTTTGAATGCCATTGATATAATTGATTTTGATGGCGAGGATGACGAAGGATTAGAGTTAGGTTCTCCCCGGGAAGATCACGAAACAATAGCCAAAAAATTGTCAACTTACCGTAGCGTTTCAAATTGGATAAGCCCAGAGAAGCCGGAAAGAAAAGAAACTGAATCTGTAGTCAGAGAGTGGATCTCTGGAACGCTCGACGAAGCAGTAAATGATGCTGCGGCTAAAATTGAACGAATTGAAGATCTTACCACCTTAATTAGTTCTTCAAAAGAGCGAATTCAACATTTAGAGGACTTTTCAATTTTAGGCATAGACCTTGATCTGTTAGACAATTATCGTTCTGCCACTGCTTTGATTGGGAAAGTCTCAGGAAAGGGTTCAATCAAAACATCTCTAATAGAATCAGGGATTGACGGTTTCGTCGCCGATGCAAAAACTGAAACCGGTCGTTTATGCCTAGCAGTTGTAAGAAATGAGGATGCGGATACAGCATCCAAGGTATTGGATTCACTAGGATTTACTGCTGTCCAACCCCCAACGGGAGAAGGCCCGCCATCATTGGAATTGTCCTCTGAGAATAAGAATCTTGAATCTCTGTTACAGGAAAAAAAATCGTTGGAGGATAATTTGGAAGAATGGGCCTCTCTCAATGGCCCACAATATCTTTGTGGACTAGAACTCCTTGAGCGGGACTTCATTGAGTCCACTGCGCCTACCAAGATTGCCGTTAGTAAGCATGCATTCATGATTGACGGTTGGGTTGTGGCGGATAGGGTTGAAGAAGTTAAAAATTCAATTGGAGGTCTTTGTAGCCACATTCACGTGAACACAGACGTGGCCCCCAAGCATCATGGATTACATGGGCATAATCACGAAAGTCATTCTCCCAATCCTCCCATCGCCTTTGGAGATCATGGCCTCTCCAAGCCAATGGAGTTACTCACAGATGCTGTAGGTCGTTCAGATTATGGTAAAATTGATCCAACCGTTTTCATGCTTTTTACATATCCTCTGTTCTTTGGTTTGATGTTAGGGGATATGTTGTACGGGTTAATGACACTAGGTCTAGGTGGACTTGTGTACATGAAAACCAAAGATTCTGGGAATGAATTGGGTATCCTAGGAGCTAAACTATTGTCATACATCGGAATCTCAACAATTATCTTTGGGTATATCTATGGAGAATTTGCAGGCTTTGAGATACTTCCTCACTGGCATTGTGATGCTGCAATGCATGCTGCTGGGGCCTCCTATGGTTCTGGATGTCATTGGGTGTTCACCGACGGTGTTCCTTCTTGGGCATCTTCTCTTTCGGTAATGTATCCTTATGGTGGTGAATTTTCTAATCACCATAATTTGTTTGAAGCAAATCTTCCGATGGGGGTTGTGTTGGCATTTCCCTTCCACCGTGTAACTGGAAATTTGACTGACCTTATTCTTCTGACAATTTACTTGGGAGTTGTTCATCTAATGATCGCATTTATTCTCGGGGCAATTGATGAGGTTAAACACGGCCATGGTTGGTCCGGTGCATTATTCGGCAAGTTTTCCTGGATGTTGGTTTTGGGGGGCGGTTTCTTTTTCTCATATGCTTACCTCATTCTGCAAGGAAATCCCTCACCTGAATATGAGGCACTACTTTCTAATTTCCAACTTGGTGGTGCTGTTGCAGCAGCAATCGGGGTTGTCCTCATCATCGTGCATCTAACACATGAAAATGTCCCTCTACCCGTTGCTCTCATCTTGGGTCCAATCGAAGCAATCGGAATGCTGCCTACTACTCTATCCTATGTCAGATTATTTGCCGTAGGAATTGTTGGAGTGAAAATTGCCGAAGCTGGTAATGGGTTGTTATACCCAATGATTGTTGAGGGCTTTTCTTCAGGCGGCTCCATCCTTGTGGCTGTCATAGCGTTGATAGGTTGGTTTTCAGTACAACTCTTTGCTTGGGTTCTCGGAGTATTTAGTCCTAATATCCACGCTGCTCGTCTCCACTTTGTAGAGTGGATGCGTCAATTCTACACTGCATCTGGGAAGGCCTTTGCGCCTCTCGGAGGGCGGTCCCAATTCGTGGAGGTGGATTCGGGGCAATCATAACATTCCCGTACGGTTTCGTGCAGGACAACAAACAACGGAGGAATTAGAAATGAACCCAAAGATGAAAATGAATATATTGAGAATGATGATTGTGCTGCTGGCCATTTTTGGCCTAGCAGACGTAGTAGCAGCTACCGGTGCAGCAGCAGCGGAGGCAGGAGCCGGCTATGCATGGGGTATGCCTCTTGCTGCTGGAATCGCCCTCGGGCTAACTGGTATTGGCACTGGTATGAGCCAAGGTCAGATTGGCGCTGCAGCTGTCGGAATGGTTGCTGAAGATGGAGACAAGTTCGTAACTGGACTTATCTTCACAGCACTACCAGAGACAATTGTCTTGTTCGGTTTCCTTGCAATGTTCCTAATGTGAGCATTTGGAAAGCGAAGATTATATCCACAACTGAGAGGATTGTACTATGAGTTTAGAAAAACTAGCCAAGGACATAGCAGCGGAAGCCGCAAGGGAAGCTGAAAGCATTATTTCAGAAGCCGAGGCTCAAGCAGTAAAAATTGCTTCTGAAGCTAAGAAACAAGTAGAAGAACATGCAAGTTCTACTCTATCAGGTTCGGATCTTGAAGCAGCCCAAATTGCAAAGGAATCAGTAGCCAGTGCCAGGCAAATGAATCAGAAAGATGTCTTAATCGCTCGAAGAGAAGAAATAGACCTTACGTTGGAAGCAGTTCGAAGTCAACTTGGTAACCCTAAGTTAGCTAAACGATCTGCGATGTTAGATTCAATGCTTAAACAGGCTAAATCAGAAAGCTCAGGGAAAATGACATTACTTCCTGCATCAATCGATAGGGCCGCTTTGGAGCAGAAAGCCAGCGGCTACAAAATAGGTGATGACATTGATGCACTTGGTGGTTTCATTCTTGTTGCAGAGGATAACAGCATAAGTCTAGATTACACATTTGACAATCGCCTGGAAGAAGTCTGGACTGATTCCTTAGGTGATGTAACCAGGACACTATTTGGTGAGTGAGGGATATCTATGTGGTCAGGACGAGCGAATTGGGCAAATGCAGCGGCCCGTGCTCGTTCACGTAGGTCTCGCTTACTCGACAGAACGAGAATTCGACAGCTACTAAAATTAGAGCCAGACAGTATTGCCAATTCAATCGGTGATGCAGGCTATCGTTCAGATATGGACTTGTACGGTCATCGGTTAAGCGGATCAGAGCTTGTTGAGGCTGCTTTAAGCCACAATCTAGACCGAGAAGTGCATGAAGTCGAGAGTTTTTGTAATGGTGAATTAGCAGAAATAGTTGATGTTTGGGCATTAAGAGTCGATTTCAACAAAGCGAAAACGGTCCTCAGAGCAGTGAAAAGTGGTGCAGATGGGTCACGAGTCGGCAAAGGTGCCCTCCCTGCGGAAAATCCGCATAATACACAATGGATTTCAATCATCGATTCATCCTCCGATCTTGCTGAAGCAGCATCTGCCATAACTAAAATGGGAATAGGGCGTAAAATTTTCTCCGACGTTCTTCCTGAAGCAGGTTTGGCAGAATACGAAGATGCCCTTGATCGATCCTATTATCGACAGGCGCTGAGATCCATTCCCAAGCATGGCCCCCATTCATGTCTCAATAGATATCTGAAAATGGAAATTGCTCATCGTGATGTTTTGAATGTTATGAGAGCGATGCGGCAGGGTTTGCCTCTTGAAAAGCGGTCCCAAATTTTTGTTCCGGGTAGTGGCCTTAGTAAGGCAACTGAGAAGGGGCTTTTAGCAGCTCAAAATAACGATGATATCCTTGCAGCACTTCGTAAAACACCTAGTTTCGATGACAGTGGCCTCGAAGGAGCTTTAGCTGCTGTTGATTCGGGTATTTCCTTAGATCCTGTGGTTGATTTATTTCACCACAAGAGAAGTGATTTATTGCTTCGTTTCTCTCATCTGAATCCTATTTCAGGAGTTCCAGTTGTCTATTACATAGAAAGGAAATTACTCGAAGTTGAGAACTTACGCTTGCTCGTGCGCGGCAAAGCGGCTGGTTTACCGGAAGGTATTATCGAAGCGCATTTGACATTGTAGGGAGGTTAAAGAATGGAAATAGCAGTTGTTGGGAATCCTGAGTTTACACTTGGTTTCCAACTAGCAGGTATTACCCATCTTCATAACCCTACAAGCATCGATGAACTTGCGGCAACATGTCGTGAGTTGATGTCTAGCAGTGACATCGGTATCGTAGTTTTAGATTCCCGCGACCTTGGTCGTTTACCGGAGCGGATTCGTGATCAGGTTAACCTGAGCATTACGCCCACATTCCTTGGTATCGGTACTGAGGAAGACAATACATTGCGGGAGTCCATTAGAAAGGCACTAGGTGTCGATTTATGGAAGTAAAAAATACACAAAGGAAGTGAAGAAATGAGCAAAAATGAAGGCGTCATATATCGAATTTCAGGACCTGTCGTAACAGCGACGGGAATTGATGCAAGAATGTACGAAGTAGTCCGAGTAGGACACGAGAAACTAATGGGTGAAGTAATTGAAATTCATGGGGAACAATCAGTTATTCAGGTTTACGAAGATACTTCTGGTATTCGGCCTGGAGAACCTGTATTTAGCACAGGTCAGACACTATCTGTACAATTAGGTCCAGGTCTCCTCACTCAGATTTATGATGGAATTCAACGGCCCCTACAAACTTTGGAGGAAGTAATGGGTGTATTCATTACTCGTGGAGTTGATGCTGATGGACTCGATTTGGAGAAAAAATGGACATTTGAACCTACAGCATCCGTCGGAGATGACGTTTCAGGTGGACAGGTAATTGGAACGGTTCAAGAAACAGATACAATTACTCACAAAATCATGGTTCCTCCCAAAGCATCTGGGAAAATAAAATCTATTGAGTCGGGCGACTTCAATGTCAAGGAAACCGTCTGCACACTCGATGATGGAACTCAGATACAGATGATGCAGGAATGGCCTGTAAGACACCCCCGTCCATTCAGCCAGAAATACGCTCCAGATACACCGTTGGTTACCGGAATGAGAATTCTTGACTTCCTCTTCCCACTTGCCAAGGGCGGTGCTGCAGGAATCCCTGGTCCCTTTGGTTCAGGGAAGACGGTCACACAACAGTCTCTAGCTAAGTATTCGGATGCACAAATCGTGGTCTATATCGGATGTGGTGAGCGTGGAAATGAGATGACTGAAGTATTGGATGAGTTCCCTCATCTAATTGATCCAAATACAGGTAAACCATTGATGAACAGAACCGTAATGATAGCAAATACATCCAATATGCCTGTTGCTGCACGAGAAGCATCTGTATATACAGGCATTACAATTGCAGAATATTTCCGTGACCAAGGATATGATGTAGCCCTAATGGCAGATTCTACAAGTCGTTGGGCAGAAGCAATGCGTGAAATTTCCAGTCGTCTTGAAGAAATGCCTGGAGAAGAAGGCTATCCTGCATACCTTTCAAGTCGTTTAGCAGAATTCTACGAGCGAGCAGGTCGTGTAGAGACCTTGAACGGAGACGATGGTTCAGTTA